>Ga0307507_10002112_pt1 | contig 42889 bp, 20 predicted proteins | sample 7_EM_MG_FD_207223 | JGI IMG/M metagenome (GOLD analysis project Ga0307507, IMG submission 207223) | Populus trichocarpa ectomycorrhiza microbial communities from riparian zone in the Pacific Northwest, United States - 7_EM | ecosystem: Host-associated > Plants > Roots > Unclassified | place... | reverse complement strand
CAGCGAGCACTATAAACGATTCGATCGATTGATCGAATCAAGGTAGCACAGACAGGTAGGCACAAATAGGGAGATGCTGACGGGTAGGCAGATACAGACAGGTAAGCAGATGCAGACAGGCAAGCAAATGCAGATAGGTAGGCAGATGCTGACGGGTAGGCAGATATAGACAGGTAGGCAGATGCAAATAGGTAGGCGATGCAGACAGGTAGGCAATGCAGACAGGTAGGCAATGCGAACAGGTAAGCAGATACAGACAGGCAAGCAGATGCAGACAGGTAGGCAGATGCTAACAGGTAGGCAGATATAGACAGGTAGGCAGATGCAAACAGGTAGGCGATGCAGACAGGTAGGCGATGCAGACAGGTAGGCAATGCAGACAGGTAGGTAATGTAGGCAGGTAGGTAAGTTAATAGGTAGATAGGTAGAAGAGAACTATCGCTATATTATATTAACTTATCTAAAATAATAATATTTATTTTACTAGCCTTATAAATAGCTTTAAAGTAGCTTTTATTTATTTAAAATATGTTATTAGTATAAAAGAGGTAAATATAATTATGGTTGCTAAATGCGCAGATTACTGGCAGGTTGCGCGTAGGTTGCGCGTAGGTTGCGCGCAGGCTGCGTGTCAAAAAAACACGATATAGGCTAGTCGGTCGAGTTGCCAAATGACCTCAACTGCGCGCCAATTGCGTCAACCACTAACCATTGAGGCCATTGAAAGGGTACCATATTTTGCCGATGTTGCACGCGTCCTTCTTGCTATACTCGTGCCTTAATTAACTAAGTCGCTAATATTTGCTAAGTCCTAGGCGTATCGCGGGCGTAGATGCGTCTATATATCCCTACTAGTACGGCCAAAGACATAGGCCATCTTAGCTTAAGTAGTAGAGAAGTAGTCCGTATTAACTTTAAGCTTATCTTATAGTTAAAGCTTCTAATTATTAAATATAGGATTAGTTCCATCTATAAGTAATAGGGGGTCCACAACCTTCGCGGACCACGATAATGCTAATACTATATATTATGCTAGGGCCTTAAGAACTATAGCAAGTCTCTAGGTATTTAATAACTTCTTACTAGGTATAGGGGTGTCTCTAATTTTAGGCAGCTCTTAAAGCCATTAAATTTTAGTATTAGCTGCTATAAGCTCTTTCTAGGGGGTTAAGATAGCAACTATTTTACCATTAGAGGTATTTATAGGTCCTATAGCGGCTTTGCCAGCTACTATGCTTCTTAGTATAGTAGTAGGGGTATTAGGTAATTTCTGGTATTTATTTATTTTTCTAGGGTTTTTAGTCTATATGTGTTCTATTCTTAGGTTTCGCGTTCTATTTATATTCCTTTAGTTCTTAGGGTTCTATCCTGTCCTTATAGTCCTAGTAATATCCTTAGGGTCCTATTCTATATCCTTATAAATATATTTAAGTTCCTTTTTAGGAAGAAAGAGTAGTATAAGCTTTAAATAATATTAACGACTTAGTTAATTAAGGTATAAGTATGGTAAGAGGGTCGCGCAAGCCTATATAATTGGATTATCTATAAATAAGGATCTAAAGCTAGAGAAAGGAAAGGAGAATAATAATAATACCGCTTAAGGTTTTATGTGGCCCTTAAGTTACGTAACTGCAACTATCTAAAACTGTTTGCAACTGTCTGCGACTATCTACGACTATCCGCTATAATCTACCATTTTCCACCAGCGCCGTAATAGGTAGAAGCTTTACTAGTAATTAATATAGAGGCTTAAGTAGGGGGTGTATTAGAAAGGTAGGTATAGATAGGGAGGCCTTTATATATAAATGCAATTCTAATTTAGAGCTGTGGGTGTGACGGGCTTGTATAAATGCTTCTGAACCAAAGCTTGTAGATTGCTACCATACAAGAATACTAAGCTAAGGAGAAGAAGAAGAAGAATCGTTTAGGGGCAGTAGGTAGGCATGTTATAAGGGCCGCCAAGGCGCTAGTGGTAAGCGGGCCAATAGCGATTTTGTATGCCGGGCATAGAAAATCCTGATTGGTTAAATATAGCAGGTGATACGCTCTAGCACTGTCACATTACCCCCCCCTCCTAAAAAAGCCTGCCCTTAGGCTTTGTCTGAGTTCTTTATTATCGTCTAAATTATTATAGTTATCTAACCCCTCTTTCTAGTATTTAACCCAGCTATCTAACTTGCGTGGTGGTCTAGGGAGGTCTAGGTGGGCTAGGTGGAAATCTTATAGCTTATGGGGAGAGTACTTAAAATTGGATATAAGGTACCATTCTAGATCTTTGTTATAACCTACCTAGCTTATACGGTATTTTAAGGTACTATGGTCCTTCTTTACTGCTAAAATCTCTTTAACTTCCTATTCTTCGTCTTCTGCAATCTAAATTAGTAGTAGGGGGTCGTTGTACTGTCTAGGTAATGGGTCGTCCGCGGCCTTCCGCAGTTGGTTTGGAGAGAAGATAGGGTGGATCTTTATTAACTCTGGTAGCTTAACCTTAAAAGAGTGCCCTACCTTCTTAGGGATTTTATAGGGGCTAGCCATTTGGTAGTCTAGCTTGCGGCTTGGCCTCTAGGTTTTCTAGTTCTTTATTAACACCTATACCTTATCTCCTACGTGAAAGTCTACCTTGCGGCAATATTGGTTTATGTTGGACTCTTTCTTTTCTTATGCCCTTTTTATAATTGCTTAGGCAGTCTCCTAGGCCCTATATATTCTCTTAGCGAATATCTAGGCCTCTTTATAGCTAAGGCGTTCGCAGACCATTATATGTTCTATAGGTCTATCCTAATTAAAGGATGTTTATGGCCTGTATCCATAGAGTAACTTAAATGGTGATATTCCTATACTATTATAAGGGAGCGTGAGCTGTGCGTAGTCTATTATAGGTAGTAGTTCCAACCAGTTGTCCTAGTAGTAGTTAATAAAGGGGTAAAGTTACTGGTTGAGGTACTAGTTTATAATCTTAGTTTGGCCATTAGTCTAAGGGTAGAATGCGGTAGAGAGCTTAATCTTAATTTTAAGGATGCGGCAGAATTCGTTCCAGAAGTCCGATATAAACTAAGGTCTATAGTTAGAGATAATTAACTTAGGAGCGCTATAGATCTAGTAGATGTTGTCTATATATATATAGGCTATGTCCTTTGCGGTCGTAGTTTTAAAGCAAGGGAGGGAAACGGCTTGCTTACTTAGTCGGTTAACTACTATAAAGGCTATGTTGTAGCCGTGTTTGTCCTTTAGGAATGATTTAAAGTCCATTATAATATATTGCCAAGGGTGTTTGGGGACTGGCAGTGGTTACAGCTATTTAGGAGTTTAGTCCCTGGGGGTATTTGCGCGTTTATAAGCATAATAATTTCTAATAAATTATTCTATATTGGATAAGAGTCCTCGCCAATAGTAATAAGGTAATAGTAGTTGGTAGGTCTTATTTTGACTAGGGTGCGCCGTAGAGACTTAATAGTAGGCTTTACGGATTAGCTCTATTTATAGGTTATTAATATCTGGAACTATAAGCTGTTCTTAGTATAGGAGTAGTCCGTCTTTTATTTCTAAACTAGGGTTACCCCCTATAGCTTAATCGCGGAGGGCTTTTAGGGATTCGGCTATGCGGTTTATGGTTAAAATGCAATTAATTAGTCCTATTGGTTTATTTAGGGTCTCTCCTTCTATAGGTACTACCTTATTCTATTTAGAGCTCAGTTCCTTAAGGATATACAGGTTAAGTTATTTAGTACGGAGGAGGGCGTGTGTTTAGTGCTAAGCCTTTAGCTTGTCTTGTGGCCCCACGTCCTGTTCTCTCTGGGTTAGGGTGTTAGCCTTAGTATTTTGCCTACTAGGGCGGTATATAATTGTAAAAAAGAATTGGGAGAGTATTTTAGCTTACCAGGCCTATTAACCAGTAAGTTATTTTGTTGTTATAAAATATTCAAGGGCTTTAAAATTGGTATAAACCTTAATTTAAGAGTCTGTGTTTCTAAGCTCTACGCGCCACTGGGATAATAATTGTATAATAGCTAACATTTCCTTATTATGCACTTCGTAGTTACACTTAGCTAGGGCTATTGTTTTTAAGAAGAACGTAATAGGGTACTATTTACCATCTGGGTATAGCTATAAAAGGACTCCTGTTACTACCCTATTAGAGGCATCCATTTCTAGCATTAATTTAAAGTCTGGGTCGTAGTAATGAAGGATTAGGGAGGAGATAAGTTGGTCCTTTAACTCCTTAAAGGCTTTTATATAGTTATTGTTGAAGATAAAAGACGTGTCGTTCTTAGTTAGTTGTATAAGAGGCTTAGCTATAACTCTGTAGTTATAGATAAACTAATAGTAGAAATTACAAAAGCTAAGGAAGGACTAGATTTCTTTTATAGTATAAGGGGGTTTCTAGTTGCGGATTACCTTAACCTTTTCTAGGTTAACTTTAATTTTTTCTATACTAATAATAAACCTAAGGTACTTTATGTGTTTTATTCTGAATATATATTTTTTAATATTAACTTATAGGCCTATATTCTATAGTCTCTCTAGGACCTTTTTAATGTGAACTTAGTGCTTAAGTTCATTGTCTAAGTATATAAGAATGTTGTCTAGGTATACTGTACAGAATTCGTTAAGGTAGTTAAAAAGAACATTATTTATGTACTGTTGATAAGTGGCTAGCCCATTTATTAGTCCAAAAGGAAGGACTTTATATTTGTAAGACCTGTAATAGGTATAGAACGTTGTTAGGTCTTTTAATGTAGGGTCCATCCTAATTTAGTAAAAAGCTTGGCGGATATTAAGCTTGGTAAAGATTTTGGCCTAGCTTAGACGTATAAGGGTTTTATTAATTAAAGGGAGAGGGTACTAATCCTTTTAAGTAATAGCGTTTAGCTTCTAATAGTTAATATAAAAATAAAGGCTTTTATTAGGTTTCTTTATAAATAAAATAGGGGAAGTAAAGGGGGCCTAGCTCAGCTTAATAAACCCTTTATAAAGGTTGTTAATTAGGTACTACTTTGTTGCCTTTAGTTCCTCCATAGTTTGCTAGTAAAGGGGGCTGTAGCTTAGGGAGTTATTAGTCTCTAACTAAATCTTATAATTATAGGTTTGGTGGGGGGGTAGTATATCTAAAGCTGCTTTTAAGAACGCGTCTCTATAGTTTAAGAGGTAATTGGGGAGGAGGCGCTTAACTAGTTCCTTATTAGTTTCCTCTACTAGCATTTTTTCCCTCTTGGTAATAATCTGGTTAATTTTATATAAACTGGTAGTAAAGACTTTGTTGTCCTTCTAATATATATTAAAGTGGAAACCTATAGCACTAATTGCCGTGATGTCTACTATAGGGGTGTTATATAATAGTAGGGTTATCCGTGGCCTTGGGGGCTTTTAGGGTATTAGTGTTATCCTTACTCCTTTTAGCTCTTGTTATATCTTCTAAAGGTTATCCTTTATGTCCTATTAGTACGTCCTCTTCCCTATTGGCCAGATCTTCGCAATTTGGAAGTTATCTATATTAGTGTCTGTTCTACTTCTGTAAGTAGAGTCCTCCTTAACTATAGTCCTTTAGGGGAGTATTCTTATTAGTACGGAGTTCCTGCCGGCCTTGCGGTGGGTATTTTTTTGGGTAAAGGCTAGGTCGCGGTTCCTAATATCTTACTAGTAGGTAGGATTAGCCTTTGCGGCTAATGTTTTATAGTTAGTGCGGATTTCTCTAATAAAGGAGGATAACTTTGGTCTATTCTCTGGCTAGACGAACTGTCTTTATTAAATGTTTAACTAAATATTAAAGTAGGATATCTATTTTCGGCTAAGAATTATGTTGTGTGACCCTAGGTCTAGGATGCAGAAGGGGATGCTAAACTAGTGTTGTCTATTAATAGTAATATATAGCTTTAAAACGTGGGTAACTGGTATACCGGCTTAACTGTTGTAGCCTTTTACTTAAATAGGCTTCTCTAGTTGGGTAGTATTTATATTTAAGAACTTAGCAACATTATTTATATAAGTAGTGTTTATAAAGGCAAAGCTATTTGCTCTAGTGTTAATAAGGGCAGTTATATTAACTCTATATCTATTTTGAGATACTATATATGGAACCGTAAAGTATTTTCCACCTATTAGCTAACTTAGATTAATCTCTTTAAGATTAATAGAATACCCTAGGGGGGAGTCTTTCCCTAGGGTTCTTTTTTTTCTAACTTATTGGACGTTTCTTCTTCCTCTATCTCCTTAATATTACCTATATCCTTTGGCTCTGGGCAGGACGTAGTAAAGTAACTATTCTTTCTGCAATTAAAGCACGTGACCATGGTAGGGTTAATTAGGGTATTGTAACGAGTATTAGTTAAAGGTATAGTATGTGGCGGGTTAGGCAAGGTTTATAGGTAGGCAGTTATAACCGTTTTTGGTGTAAGGGCGGTCGTGGTTTGTCTTCCAATGCTAGCTCCTGTTAGTGTAGTAGATAGGTTACGGTCGCTATAGGGCTGCTTTAGTTAATTAGAATAAGTATTAATTTATTTTAGTTCTAAATCCAGTAATAAATATTAGGCTGCGAGTTTTTAGTAGGTTAGTAGGTTGTCTAAGGCTACTATAATTTTCTCTTGTAGTTGGACTGTTAGCTTATCGTATAGGTCTAAATAATAGTTCTTAGGGGGAACCTGGCCTTCGCCTACTAGGTGTAAGAATTAAGTCTGAACTTGGTAAAGGATTAGTTTGATTTTATTATTAGGCGATTATAGTTGTAATAGGCATCCCGTACTTTATTTGGATTAACATAGATAGTAGCTAGATGCTATATTATTTTATTAACAGATATAAACTAAATAGGTAACTCGTTCTTAAACTTGGCCTAAAGGTGTTGCTAGGCGTCCCTAATGGTTTGACTAAAGAGGTAGAGCATTTTAGCTTCTTTAGAGGGGAAATGGTTATAGTTAATATAAAGCTTTCCTTATACCTAAATTCTCTAGTTTTTAAAGGTTGGGTCTATGCCGTCTAATAATAGTAGGGGGTTAGGGAGCTTAACGGACTTTAATTACTTTATTATTATGTCCGTACTCTCTGGTATATTGTATTTGGTTGAGCAAATGTGTTACGGACGCTTTAAGTATAATATTACGACTACTTGGGGAAGAGTTGGAGGAAGCTAGTTAGTTAATATAGGCACGGTCTAGGATGGAACCAGTGGAACTATATAATGAGGAATGGTAAGCGAGTTATATAATATTATACGCAGTGTACGCAGTGTACGTAGGGTATGTCTATGTATACTATATATAACACGTACCTTACGTATAAGGGAGGATTTCTTAGGAGTATGGTTGTGTATTTAAAGGACCTTAGTCCCTACTATAGATAGTTCTCTCCTTGTAGTAAATCTTAGAATATAATTGGAGTTAATCTATTAGGCAACCACTCCACTAGTTATTATTACGTTGTTAATACTGTTCTTACCTACATACCTAGCCTAATAATAGGACCCACTGTAGTTTCTGTTATAAGGTTCCGTTATATATTCACTACTAAGGTTACGGTATTAAATAAGATTAAATAATATGCCACCTAAAGCACTAGTTATAATGACGTTGACGGCAGCTACAACCTTAGGGTTAGGAGACACTAGTATAGCAGATATAGATTCTTAAGTGGTTACGCAAGGTTAGTTATAGGAAATGGTTGATTGCTTATAGGACAATAGTAGGCTACTTAAAGAACGTATTAATGGAATTAGAGTAGTAAAGGTTAAGTTACCTTTAATTAAATAGTTCTTAGGAGAGAAGTTGAAGCTTAAAGGGTTTTTTATGCAGATGCATTTTAAGGTTATATAGGAAGAAGTGAAGTTAGCAATACCTATGGATTAGGTAGTATACGCAGGACTATTTTTAATAGGAAGAGCTCTAGAATAGTTTAAGCCTTACCTTACGGAGATATAAGCAAACAGTGTAACGACTACTAACCTGGATGTACGGTATATATTTATAAGTTGGAACGGATTTATAGAACGGTTAACATAAATATTTAGAGACCCTAAAGCAACTATAACAGCAAAACAGAAACTTTAGAACTTAGTATAACGCACTTTAGTAATTAAGTATACAACGCAGTTTTAAACACTAGCTATATAGGTTGAGTGGAATAATAGGGCGCTTATAGTATAGTATAAATAGGGACTTAAGGCTAAAGTCTAGGACGCAATTATTCTAATGGAAAATATAGATACTCTAAGAGAGTTAATAGACCAGTTAATAAAGATTAATAATAGGATCTATTAAAGAGAACAAGCTAAGAAAGGGCAAGATAGAGTTCTATAGTTATATAAGGTGTAGAGTATGTAATAATAGACATAGAGCTAAAAACTATGGAATGGTGTAGAGCTAATAGACCTAAGTAGTACTAAAGAAACCTAAAGATGGGAAAAGAAATTATAAAAACCTAGAGGTTAAGGATCTAGTAATTAAAGGACCTAAGAGTAGAGGCCAAACCAGGGATCTTAGCAGTAGAAGACATTTAGGCGGACTCCATAATAAGAAAAATAGTTTAAAGATAGGGCTTATATAAATTGCGGAAAATAAGGTTACTGTCTGTACGAGTAGAGGTTGTAAATAACGTTACGCGTAAAGCGTATGCGGCAGGGGCCGCATGGCGTAGCGTAGGTCACCTGACTACCTACGGCCCGATAGATAGCCCGACCTTAGCCCCCCCCTATTTAGGCACCGCGATCCTTACGATCCTCTGCGAAGAAGAAGACACGAATGAATTAAGAACCAGTTACCTTATATTGCAATTGCAGTACCCCCCCGGGTGATACCGACAGTTATTTTGCTAGAGACTATAGAGGTGGTTAGAGTAATTATACAGTAAAGGGAACCAGGCCAGCAGACGGCATATACATATAGAGGGACAATGGTGCACTATAAGGAATAAAAGAATGTTTAATTAACAGTTTCGCGTTTTGTTATAATAACGCATGCTAAATTTATAAGGACGCTAAGTACAGCGTAAGCTATTAGCTATAGGAGCCATTGTTATCTAAGTTTAGAGGAACCAATAAACTAGCTTATAGATTAGACATTAAAGATAATAAGTTTAACACAGGCGAAGCGTTTACTAATAATAAGGTAATAAAGGCAGCTTATTAGGAGTATACAAATCTTAAAGAAGTTAAAATAGAAGCAGAGACTAAGACTATTACGGAACAGGGTTCAGTAACGGGTATTATAACACTATTAGATATAATTTCTATCGCTTTATAAGATAAAAGGAGTAACATTTAAAAGAAACTAAGTAAGCAGATAACTGCTAGTGCTAGCTTATTACTTAATAAAGGTAAAAGGCCACAGGCTTAAGATTCTTAAGAAGAGATATAAAAAGCTTAAGATTCTTAAAACAAGATAAGATATATCTAAGGACCTATAACGGATAAAAACCGATAGGAAAGGGCAGCTACTTAGTTTATAGACAAACAAATAAGTATAGGACGCAAGTTCAAGAACTATAAGTTTGGGGAATAAATAAGAACATTAGCAATCCTAGGTAAACATAGTATTTAGCCTAAAGATTAAATAGTTAATACTAGGATTAAAAAGTAAGATAACTATAAAGATCCAGCTACAAGACACAGAAAATAAGAAATTATAGATAAGTTTAGGACAAGAATTATTATATAGTAAGAGCAAAAGCTAGATAAGAGGTTAGCTATACTAGGTTATATAAGGGACAGAGTATCTATATAAAGAGTTACTAATAGGCCAAGTGTAGGGACACCTAGGGTAAAATAGTTAGATAAATTAGAATAAGAAGAGGATCTAGACATTCTAACTAGGTTTAAAAAAAGACATACTAAAGGATGTTATAATGCAGCGATAATAAGGTACTTTCTAATAGATAGACCATACACACTAAACCAGTTGTATAGAAAGTGGTATAGGCAATAACATAATAATAAATAGGAAGATTTTTATATATAGCTAGACGAAAAAGTTGTCTAAGACCAACCCATTATAGAAAAATATATGAGTTACATTAAAGGGGTATTAATCATAATATTAAGGAACCTAGAAGAAGGATTTAGGGACTAAAGAAGTAAGCGATAAATCTTAGTACCTATAATAGAGATACTAGTGATTAGGTTAACTAGGTATAGGTTTAAACTTAAGAATAAAAATAAACTAAGAGTTAACCTAAGTCACCTAGTGTATTATACACTATTGTGGATAGCTTGTGTGGATGACACCTATAATATACATAGAGCACCAAAAGATAAGAACCAGAAGTACCTAATAAGGATATATTAGGCACCTAAGGAGAAGCGGTTTAGGAATGCTAAGTATATATATAAATGGCACCCAGTAGAAGTATAAGGTTAAGGAGACTTAACACTTTAACTAGGAAGATTCCTTATAGAAGAATACCTAGACGGATAATAGTGGTAGGAGTGCCTAGAAAACACTTATCCATAGTATATAGAGGAAAAGAAATAAACTAAGTATTAGCCTAAGTTGGATTAAGTACAAATAGAATCTAGCAGCTAACAGTTAGGAAAAGGGGAGGCGTATAGGACTAGAGGGAACTAGTATTAGAGCCTTAGACCCTTAAAGGAATTTAAGGATAATACCTAAATTTATAAGTTAAATGGCAAGATCAGCAGTTTAAAGCGTTAATAGATAGTAGAGTAATAAGAAACCACGTGTCACCAAAGGCAGTAGAAAGAATGGGGTTACTATATAGATAGAAGGAATACCTATATCCACTTATAACAATTTTAGAAGATTAGATAGCCTATGGAGGAGGTATTATTAATCTTAAAATAGGACCTATTTAGTTAACTATTAAAGGAAGACTAGTAAGAATATTTTTTGATATCCTACTATTGGGATAGGATAAGGCGATACTAGAAATGCCTTAATTATAGGAGTACAATCCAAAGATTAATTGGGTTATAGGTTAGGTTAATATTAAAGATACTTAACAGCGTAAAGTGTAATAGTAAACCAAGTTAGTATAGTACTAAGTTAGAGCAACATATAAAGAGACTAAGTGAGGCTTAAGTTATATATTAAAGAGATACCACAAGTATGGTAAAAAGTTATGGTTACTAGAAAGTGAAAAGCTGTCAGAATATATAGCATGGGACTATAAGATAGAACTAGAAGAGGGAATAAGTCTAAAGTTTTTTCTAATCTATAAGCTTACCAAAACCAAGTTAGTGGTACTTAAGGAGTTTGTCCAGAAGAACTTATATAAGGGATACATTAGACTATTACAGTTATTAGCAGGATATCTAGTATTGTTTATCCCAAAGAAAAACGGAAAACTTAGGATGTGTATAGACTATAGACAGTTAAATAGTATTACTAGGAAGGATAGGTATCCTTTACCCTTAATTAGCAAAATCTAAGATAAAATAGGCAACGTAAAAATCTTTATAAAGATAGATCTAAGATGGGCGTACCATTAGATTAGGATTAAGGAAGGTAATAAATAGAAAGCAGCCTTTAGGTCAAAGAAAGGACTATATAAACTATTAGTTATACAATTTGGGCTTATAAACGCACTAGCAACGTTCCAGAAGCAAATTAATAGTGTGTTAGGAGAATACCTAAATGAGTTTATTATGGCATACCTTAACAACATCATTATTTACTTAATAAGTGAGGAAGAACATAGAGAACATATTAAATAGGTCTTAAGAAGACTATAGGAAGAATAGATACTAGTAATAATTAAGAAATGCGAGTTCTTTATAAGGAAAACCGATTTTATAGGATTTATTATTAAACTAAAAAAGATTAGTATGGACCTAAAGAAAGTCGAAGCTATAGTAAGTTGGCAAGAACTAGAGAATGTTACGCAGTTAAGGTTATTTCTAGGGTTTTGTAACTACTATAGGAGGTTTATAGCATAGTGGTTAAAAAGCATTAAACTATTTATAAGGCTAACAAAGAAGGAGGAACCATAAATTTAAGGTAGTAAGTAGAAGAAACTATTCTAGGAACTTAAAGAGTTGTTTATTTAAGAGCTAGTCCTTAAGATCTATTAACTAAAGTTAGAAACGGTTGTTAAGATAGACGCATCAGACTTTATACTAGGAGTATACTTACTATAGAAGCACTAGGACGCATAGCATCCAGTAATATACTATAGTTAGAAAATAACACCACTAGAGTTAAACTACGATATCTACAATAAGGAGTTATTAGGTATAGTTATAGTACTTAAGAAATAGAGAGTATTCTTATAAGGTATAGAGAAACCATTTATAGTTAAAACGGACTATAAGAACCTTATAGGATTCCTAATAATAAAGGAACTTAACTAAAGACAGGTTAGATGGGCGGAAATGCTTATAGAATACCATTTCGAAATTTAGTATACTAAGGGTATAGACAATGCACAAGTAGATGCTCTAAGCAGAAAAGCTAAACTACAAAGTAATAGAAAGCTATTAGGAGCTTTATTACAAAAAGATTAAGATGGATTAATTAGGTATAATTACTTAAAAATTATAGCAACTAAAAAAAGTCAGATCCATAAATTACTAAAGAGTAATTAGATATAGAAGATCTAAGAGGCACAGGTAGAGGATCTAGACTTAGAGCAATACAAAAATAGAGAAGCAACGTATATGCCTAAGTCTATTATAAAAGAATTTGTTAAGAAATTCTATAAGGGAATAATATAAGGATATAGTGGGTCTATAGGACTAGTGTTAAGACTTTAAGAGGAGTACATTATTTAAGGAATCTAGGGACTAGTAAGATAAGTTATAAAAGAATATTTAGATTGCTAAAGGAACAAACTAATAAGGCATAAGCTATATAGAGGGCTATAACCTATTAAAGTACTAGGAAGACTATAGGAGGTTATATTATAGGACTTTATTATTAAGTTACTAAAGTCAAGAGATCCTATTATAGGACAAGATTATAATGTGATCTTAGTAATAGTAGATAAGCTAATAAAGTAGGGATACTTCATAGTATGTATAGAAGAGATATTAGCAGAAGATATCGCTAGAATCTATATAAAGGAAGTATTTATAAGATATAGAGTACTAGACAAAATTATATTAGACAGAGATCCAAGATTTATAGTAGCATTTTAAGAAGTGTTTCTAGCAGAATAGGGAGTTTATATAGCAACCTCTATAGCATATTATCCGTAGACGGACGGATAAATGGAAAAACTAAACTAGACACTAGAACAGTATCTAAGGCATTATATTAATTACGCATAGAATAATTGGGTATCGTTATTACCAGTTATATAGTTTACATATAATACAACACCATAAGAAGGAATGGGGATATTACCATTTAAGGCGAATTATGGGTATGAGCCAAGAACGTCGTTATTGCTATACTAAGTAAAGAAAACGAGTAGCACAGCTAAATAAAGAATGGAGACGTTAATGAACCTTTATATAAACCTTATGGAAACAGCTAAACTAGTATAAGAGCGAATGAAAAGGTATTATAATACTAAAAGATCTAAGGGACCAGATCTAAAGGAGGGAGATAAAGTATAGCTACTATATAAAAATTTCAAGAGTTGACGACTAAGCAAGAAATTGGACTATATTAGACTAGGACCTTTTAAAATTGCGCAAGAAATTTTATTAGTTATATATAAGTTAAACCTACCAGCCAAAATAAAGATCTACCCTATATAGTATATCGCGATGCTAGAACTAGCGCACGGAAATATTAAGCCACTAGTTTACAAGGCAGATATATATAGAGGATAAGAGGAAGACAAATAGTAAGTTTTAAAGATTATTAGTTATAAGGACGTAGATGACGAAACGTAGTACAAAGTAAAGTAGATAGGCTATAGTAAGACTACCTAGAAACCACTAAGTAACTTAGAGAACGCTATAGGAAAGGTATAGGAGTATTAAAAGAAAGTAGATTAGGCAATATTAATAAGAAAGGATTGCTAAAAAATAAGTTACTTAAGGGGGACCTAAGAGGAGTAATTGTTAAGCTACTCGGAGTTGTTTCCCTTATAGGAGGAGAGCTAGTCCTTTTATTACCCAGCTTGTTAAGACCCTATTAAACTAGTTTTTACTCCTTAGAACGGACCTTCTTATAAACCTTCTTAAGACGAGTTAACCAAGCAAATGCAACCTACTAAGACTTAAAGGAGCGACGTTAAGCCTCTAGGGCCCAAGCGGTCTCTTTAGCAGAACGGTGGAGTTTAGTATATATAGCAGCCAACTTAGATTCAAGCTTCGCAGTAGTAGATTAAACGCAAGACCCTATAATAAGTTACTTAGGGAACTCGAAGACTGTTAAGAGTTATAGGATATATATACTTAGCGTTAGAAACAGAGCGAATATCGCAAGACAATTAAATATTTGCTTTAGTACACTCTAAACAAAATAAGGGTTGTTGGGATAAAGAACTTGTTATAGCAACACATACTAACCCTGCCTTTGCACAACAAGAATATAGAGACAACATTATCTCACCAAGTAATAGTATGGCAGCTATAGTGCGAGTACAGCGTTGCGTTTATAAGGAAGGAGACGCTTTAGGTATAATAAGTAAGGATATTAACTAGACTAATTAAACGGATATTATACCTCTAGTAGATAACTTAGAGATGTTAGGAATCTTCAAGGACGAAGATAAAAAGGAGGGAGATGGTATTACAGACGCTTTAAGTACAATATTACAACTACTTGGGGAAGAGTTGTGTTACGGACAGCTTAAGTACAATATTACAACTACTTGGAGAAGAGTCGGAGGAAGCTAGTTGGTTAATACAGGCACAATCCAGGATAGATCTAGTAGAATTATGTGACGAGGAATGGTAGCTAAGGTCACATAGTATAATCTATATAATCTATATAATCTATATAATCTGTACGGAGCATATAGAGCGCACATACCTCACGGAGCGAAGGGATTTCTTAGAAGTATGGTTGTGTATTTAAAGGACTATAGTCCCTACCTAAATAGTTCTCTCTTTATAATAAATCTTAGAATACAATTAGAGTTAATCTATTAGGTAACCACTCTACCAGTTATTATTACATTATTAACTTATTCTTACCTATATACCTAGCCTAATAATAGAACCCACTGTAGTTCCTACTATAAGGTTCCGTTACACATTCACTACTAAGGTTACAGTATTAAATAAAGTTAAATAACATGCCACCTAAAGTACCAGTTATAATAACATTAACGGCAGCCACGACCTTAGGGTTAAGAGATACCAATATAGCGGATATGGATTCTTAAGTGGTTACGCAAGGTTAGTTACAAAAAATGGTTAATCACTTATAAAATAATAGTAGGCTGCTTAAAGAACGTATTAATAGAATCAGAGTAGCAAAGGTTAAGTTACCTTTAATTAAATAGTTCTTAGGAGAGAAGTTAAAGCTTAAAGGGTTTCTTACGCAGATATATTTTAAGGTTATATAGAAAGGAGCGAAGTTAGCAACACCTACGGACTAGGTAGCATACGCAGGACTATTTTTAACAGGAAGAGCTCTAGAGTGGTTTAAGCCTTACCTCACAGAGATATAAGCAAACGGTGTAATAACTACTAACCTAGACGTACGGTATATATTTGCAAGTTAGAGCGGATTCGTAGAACAGTTAACGCAAATATTTAGAGACCCTAAAGCAACCACAACAGCGGAACGAAAACTTTAGAACTTAGTATAACGCACTTTAGCAATTAAGTATACAGCGCAGTTTTAAACACTAGCTATATAGGTTGAGTGGAATAATAGGGCGCTTATAGCACAGTATAAGTAAGGACTTAAGGCTAAAGTCTAAGACGCAATTATCCTAATAGAAAATACGGATACTCTAAGGGAGTTAATAGACTAGTTAATAAAGATTAATAATAAGATCTATTAAAGGGAACAAGCCAAAAAAGGGTAAAATAGAGTTCCATAGTTATATAAGACGCAGAGTACGCAACAATAGACATAGAGTTAAAAACTATAGAATAGCGCAGAGCTAATAGACCTAAGCGGTACTAAAGAAACCTAAAGATAAAAAAAGAAACTATAGAAACCTAAAGGTTAAAAATTAAGCAATTAAAGGACCTAGAAGTAGAGGCTAAACTAGGGATCTTAGTAGCAGAAGACATTTAGGCAGACTCCATAATAAGAAAAATAGTTTAAAGATAGAGCTTATATAAATTGCGGAAAATAAGGTCATTTTGCTAGAGACTATAGAGGTAGTTAGAGTAACTATATGGTAAAGGGAACCAGACCAGCAGATAGCACATATATATAAAGGGACGACGGTGCACTATAAGGAATAAAAGAGTGTTTAATTAACAGTTTTATATTTTATTATAACAACGCATGCCAAATTTATAAGGACGCTAAGTATAGCGCAAGCTATTAGCTATAGAAGCTATTATTATCTAAGTTTAAAGAAACCAACAAACCAGCTTATAGATTGGACATTAAGGATAATAAGTTCAATATAGGCGAAGCGTTTACCAACAATAAGGTAATAAAGGCAGCTTATTAGAAGCATATAGACCTTAGAGAAGTTAAAATAGAAGCAGAAACTTAGACCATTATAAAACAGGGTTTAGTAACGGATGCTATAACACCATTAGATATAATTTCCATCGCTTTATAAAACAATAGGAGCAACGTTTAGAAGAAACTAAGTAAGTAGACAACTACTAGTACTAGCTTATTACTTAATAAAGGCAAAAGGCTATAGGCTTAAGATTTTTAAGAAGAGATATAAGAAGCTTAAGATTTTTAAGATAAGATAAAACACACCTAAGGACCCACAATAGACAAAAACCGATAGGAAAGAGTAGCGACTCAATTTAGTAACAAATAAATAAGTATAGAACGCAAGTTCTAGAACTACAAGTTTAGGGAATAAATAAAAACATTATTAGGTAACCAAGATTTTAAAAAATAAATAAGGGCTATAATAGTTTTAGGTAAACACAGTGTTTAGCCTAAAGATTAAATAGTTAATACCAGGATTAGAAAGCAAGACGACTATAAAGATCTAGCTATAAGACACAGAAAATAAGAAACTATAGATAAGTTTAGGACAAGAATTATTATATAGCAAGAGCAAAAGCTAGACAAGAGATTAGCTATACTAGGTCGTATAAGGGACAGAGCACCCATATAAAGAGTTACTAATAGGCTAAGTGCAGGGACACTTAGGGCAAAGTAATTAGATAAACTAGAATAAAAAAAGGATCTAGATATCCTAACTAGGTTCAAAAAAAGATATACCAAAGGATATTATAATATAGCGATAATAAGGTACTTTCTAATAGACAGACCATATACACTAAACCAGTTATACAGAAAGTGGTATAGGTAATAACACAACAATAAATAGGAAGACTTTTATATATAGCTAGATAAAAAAGTTATCTAAGACTAACCTATTACGGAAAAACACATAAGTTATATTAAAGGGGCGTTAATTATAATATTAAGGAACCTAGAAGAAGGATCTAAAGACTAGAGAAGTAAATAATAAATCTTAGTACCTATAATAGAGATACCAGTGGTTAGGTTAACTAGGTATAGGTTTAAACTTAAGAATAAAAATAAACTAAGAGTTAATCTAAGTTACCTAGCGCATTATATACTATTATGGATAACTTATGTGGATGATACCTATAATATATATAGAGTACTAAAAGATAAGAACCGGAAGTACCTAACTAGGATATATTAGGCACCCAAAAAAAGGCGGTTTAGGAACGTTAAGTATATATATAGATAGCACCCAGTAGAAGTATAAGGTTAAGAAGACTTAATACTTTAACCAGGAAGATTCCTTACAGAAGAATGCCTAGACAAATAATAGTAGTAAAAGTGCCTAAAGAACACTTATCTATGGCATATAGAGGAAAAGAAATAAACTAAGTATTAGCTTAGGTTAGACTAAGTATAAATAGGATCTAGCAGCCAATAGTTAGGAAAAGGGGAGGTATATAGAACTAGAGGGAACTAGTATTAGAACCTTAAACCCTTAAAGGAATTTAAGGTTAACACCTAAATTTATAAGTTAAATAGCAAGATTAGCAGTTTAAAGCGTTAATAGATAGCGGAGTAATAAGGAACCACGTGTCACTAAAAGTAGTAGAAAGGATAGGGTTACTATATAGATAGAAGGAACACCTATATCCACTTATAATAATTTTAGGAGATTAGATAGCCTATAGAGGAGGTATTATTAATCTTAAAATAGGACCTATTTAGCTAACTATTAAAGGAAGACTAGTAAGAATATCTTTTAATATCCTACCATTAGGACAGAACAAGGAAATACTAGGAATGCCTTAGTTACAGGAGTACAATCTAAAGATTAATTGGGTTATAGGTCAGGTTAATATTAGGGATACTTAATAACATAAAGTGCGACAGTAAACTAAGTTGGTATAGTACCAAGTTAGAGTAATATATAAAGAGACTAAGTAAGGCTTAAGTTATGTACTAAAGAAATACTATAAGTATGGTAAAAAGTTATGGTTACTAGAAAGTAAAAGGCTGTTAGAGCATATAGTATGGGACTATAAAATAGAATTAGAAGAGGGAATAAGTCTAAAGTTCTTTCTAATCTATAAGCTTACTAAAACAGAGTTAGTAGCGTTTAAGGAGTTTATCTAGGAGAACTTACGCAAGGAATATATTAGACCGTTATAGTTATTAGCAGGATATCCAGTACTATTTATCTTAAAGAAAAACAGAAAACTTAGGATGTGTATAAACTATAAATAGTTAAACAGCATTACTAGAAAAGATAGGTATCCTTTACCCTTAATTAGTAAAATCTAAGACAAAATAGGCAACGCAAAGATCTTTATAAAGATAGATCTAAGGTAGGCGTACTATTAGATTAGGATTAAGAAAGGCAACAAGTAGAAGGCAGCCTTTAGGTCAAAGAAAGGACTATATAAACCGTTAGTTATACAATTTAGGCTTATAAATGCACTAGCAACGTTCTAGAAGCGAATTAATAATATATTAGGAGAATACCTAGATAAGTTTATTATAGTATACCTTAACAACATTATAGTTTACTTAGAGAATAAGGGAGAACATAGAGAACACGTTAAATGGGTCTTAAAGAGACTATAGGAAGAATAAATACTAGTAGCAATTAAGAAATACAAGTTCTTTATAAGGAAAACCAATTTTATAGGATTTATTATTAAACTAGGGAAGATCAGCATGGACCTAAAGAAAGTTAAAGCCATAGTAAGTTGGTAAGAACTAGAGAATGTTACGCAGTTAAGATCATTCTTAGGGTTTTATAACTACTATAAAAGGTTTATAGCACAATAGTTAAAAAGCATTAAGCCATTCATAAGGCTAATAAAGAAAGAGGAACTATGGGTTTAGGATAGTAAATAAAAGAAGCTATTCTAGGAACTTAAAAAGTTATTTACCTAAGAGCTAGTCCTTAAGATCTATTAACCAAAGTTAAAAACGGTTATTAAGATAAACGCATTAGATTTTGCACTAGGAGTATACTTACTATAGAAGCACTAGGACGCATAGTACCTAGTAATATACTATAGTTAAAAAATAACACCACTAGAGTTAAACTACGACATCTATAACAAGGAGTTATTAGGTATAGTTACAGCACTTAAGGAATAGAGAGTATTCTTATAAGGTATAGAGAAACTATTTATAGTTAAAATAGACTATAAGAACCTTATAGGATTTCTAATAACAAAGGAACTCAACCAAAGACAGGTTAGATAGGCAGAAATGCTTATAGAATAACATTTCGAAATTTAGTACACTAAGGGTACAAATAACACACAAGTAGACGCTCTAAGTAGAAAAGCTAAACTATAAAATAATGAAAAGCTATTAGGAGCTTTATTACAAAAGAATTAAAATAGATTAATTAGGTATAATTACCTAAAAATTACAGCAACTAAGGAAAGTTAGATCCATAAATTACTAGAGAGTAATTAGACATAGAAGATCTAAGAAGTATAAATAGAAGATCTAGACTTAGAGTAATATAAAAATAGAGAAGTAACGTATATACCTAAGTCTATTACAGAAGAATTTGTTAAGGAATTCTATAAGGGAATAACATAAGGACACAACAGAGCTATAGGCTTAGTGTTAAGACTTTAAGAGGAATACATTATTTAAGGAATCTAGGGACTAGCAAGATAAGTTATAAAAGAGTATTTAGATTGCCAAAGGAACAAACTAATAAGGCATAAGCTATATAGAGGGCTATAACCTATTAAGACACCAGGAAGACTATAGAAAGTTATATTATAAAACTTTATTATTAAGTTACTAAAGTTAAGAGATCCTATTATAGGATGAGATTATAACGCGATTTTAGTAATAGTGGATAAGCTAATAAAGTGGGGATACTTCATAGTATGCATTAAAGAGATATTAGCAGAAGATGTCGCTAGAATCTATATAAAGGAAGTATTTATAAGACATAGAGCACTAGACAAGATTATATCAGATAGAGATCTAAGATTTATAGTAGTATTTTAGGAAGTATTTCTGGTAGAATAAGGGATTTGCGCAGTAACCTCTATAGTATATTATCCGCAGATGGATAGATAAACAGAAAGACTAAACTAGACACTAGAATAGTATCTAAGGCATTATATTAATCACGTATAGAATAATTAGGTATTATTATTACCAGTTATATAGTTTGTATACAATACAACACTATAAGAAGGAATGGGGACATTACTATTTAAGGCAAATTATAGGTATAAGCTAAGAACGTTATTATTGCCATATTAAGTAAAGAAAACAAGTAGCACAGCTAAACAAAGAATGGAGACGTTAATAAACCTTTATATAGACCTTACAGAAATAGCTAAACTAGTATAAGAATGAATAAAAAGGTACTATAATACTAAGAGATCTAAGGGACCAGATCTTAAGGAGGGAGATAAAGTATAGCTACTATATAAAAATTTCAAGAGTTAACAACTAAGTAAGAAGTTAGACTATGTTAGACTAGGACCTTTTAAAGTTAAGCAAAGAATTTTATTAGTTATATATAAATTAAACCTACTAGCTAAAATAAAGATCTACCCTATATAATATATCGCGATGCTAGAACTAGCGCATGGAGATATTAAGCCACTAGTCTATAAGGAAGATATATATAGAGGGTAGGAGGAAGACAAATAGCAAGTTTTAAAGATTATTAGTCACAAGGACGTAGATAACGAAACGTAGTACAAAGTAAAGTAGATAGGCTATAGTAAGACTACCTAGAAACCACTAAGCAACCTAGAGAATGCTATAGGAAAGGTACAGGAGTATTAGAAGAGAAAGGGTTAGGTAGTATTAATAAGGAAGGATTGCTAAAAAATAAGTTGCCTAAGGGGGACCTAAGAGGAGCACCTACTAAGCCATTTAGAGTTATTTCCCTTTTAAGTGGAAGAGAGACTAATCTTTTATTACTAAGTTTCTGTAGACCTTGTTAAACAAGTTTCTACTCCTTAGAATAGACCTTCTCACAAACCTTCTTAAGACAAAGAAGACGCGCTAAGGTAGACAAGTACGCCTTATAAGTAGCATAAGTATGTTAAAGCTTAGTAAGGGAGGCCAAGAGCTTATTATTAAGTTTTGCAGCAGTAGATTAAATATAAGACCCTATAATAAGTTACTTAAGGAACTTAAAGACTGTTAAGAGTTATAGGACGCGTATACTTAGCGTTAGAGACAGAGCGAATATTATAGGACGATTAAATATTTGCTTTAGTGCACTCCAAACAAGAGAACGGTTATTAGGCAGAGGGACTTACTAGCGCAATATAAACCAACCCTTTTTTCGCACAATAAGAACACGGAGATGGCATTATTTTACTTAGTAATAGTATAGAGGAAACTATACACACACAACAAAGGGTTAAAGAAGAAGAAGAAGCTTTAGGTATAATAAGTAAGGATATTAACCAAATTAATTAAACGGACATTATACCTCTAGTAGACAACTTGGAGATGTTAGGAATCTTTAAGGACAAAGATAAAGAGGAGGGAGATAGTATTACAGACAGCTTAAGTATAATATTACAACTACTTAGAGAAGAGTTGGAGGAAGCTAGTTGGTTAATATAGGCACGGTTTAGGATGGATCTGGTGGAACTATATAATAAGGAATAGTAGCTGAGGTTATGTAGTATAATCTATATAATCTGTATAATCTGTGTGATCTGTACGGAGTATATAAAGCGCACATACCTTACAGAGCGAAGGGATTTCTTAGGAGTATAGTTATATATTTAAAGGACTATAGTTCCTACCTAGATAGTTCTCTTTTTGTAGTAAATCTTAGAATATAATTGGAGTTAATCTGTTAGGCAACCACTCTACCAGTTATTATTACGTTGTTAACTTGTTCTTACCTACATACCTAGCCTAATAATAGGACCTACTGTAGTTCCTACTACAAGGTTCCGTTACAAGTTGGAAGAAGCTAGTTAGTTAATATAGGTATAGTCTAGGATGGAACTAGTGGAACCATATAATGAGGAATGGTAAGCGAGTCATATAATATTATACGCAGTGTATGTAGTGTACGTAGGGTATGTCTATGTATACTATATACAACACGTACCTTATGTATAAGGGAGGATTTCTTAGGAGTATGGTTGTGTATTTAAAGGACCTTAGTCCCTACCGTAGATAGTTCTCTCCTTGTAGTAAATCTTAGAATACAATTGGAGTTAATTTATTAGGCAACCACTCTACTAGTTATTATTATGTTGTTGACACTGTTTTTACCTATATACCCAGCCTAATAATAGGACCTACCGTAGTTCCTACTATAAGGTTCTATTACAAAATGGGTTAACTAAGGCTTTGTAAAGGGGAGGCTAGGCTGTTTTATAAGATAGTAAGGCTTTCTAGGATCTCCTTTAGAGTCTCTTATATACTTTAGGCTTAAAGATAATTGACCTTTTAATTGGTAGCAAGGGTATAAATCTGCTTGTGTATACCTGTAACGTTGTTATTGTTTTTGATTTCTAATCCTAACTAAATCTTGTGTTCCTCTTAGGTAAAAATAGGTCTTTTAAATAAGCTTGCTTTAGGTGCTATTGTTAGCTTTCTAAAGTTTGTTAGAATTGTATAATTTGGTTTTAATTCTGGGGTTCTTTTGGGGGTATAGGTTAAGTACAGTCTGGCCTATAAAGTAGGATATTATTAGGGCCTTCTTAGGCGTAGTAGTGTGAGTTTTTTAATGTCTAAGTATAACGCGTTAACGCGTTGTTGCAGACAAAGGTCTTCTTTTAGGGTAGGATATTATTAAGGCCTTCCTAGGCAGTGTATAGAGAGCTTAATATAATATGACAGGCTTATATAAATGCTTCTAAACCGAAGCTTGTAGATTGCTACTATACAAGAATACTAAGCTAAGGAGAAGAAGAAGAAGAATTGTTTAGGGGTAGTAGGTAGGCATGTCGCAAGGGCCGCTAAGGCGCTAGTGGTAAGCGGGCCAATAGCGATTTTACATATCGGGCATCGAAAATCCTGATTGGTTGAATATGGCAGGTGACGCGCTCTAGCACCGTTATAGTGGGTCTCTAAATATAATTATAAGTAATCTATATTATTTATCTAAGGTAGAGAGCTAATTAATACTAGCTTTGTAAGGCTTATATAGCAACTCTATATCATTTAGTAGGCCCTTACCCCTTTACTAAATATTAGAGTCTCCTAGGGTTCTATAATAGGTGCTATAGAAATTATAAGTGGCGGGATTATAGGGCTTAATGTTTATTATATAATATAAATTCTTAGCCTATAGAGGCGGCAGTGGGAGCACTAGAGGGCGAGAATTGGATTATAGAACTAAAGGATAATAAGAAGTAGATAAAAGTTACTAAATATATTTTATATAAAGAGAAATATAAATAAAAAAGGTAGAAAGGAGATATCTAATTAGTAGAAAAGCTAAAGGTATTTACTAAAGCTTTATATAGAGCTTTATACGGAGCCTCTGTAGAGCTTTACGCAGAGCCTCCGTACGCAGAGTTTTATACAGAGCCTCCATAGAGCTTCGTGCGGAGCTTTATATGGAGCTTTTGCTAAGCTTTAGTAGAGCTCTGTGCGGGTAAGCCTTATTTCGCGGAGCTCTTATAAGCTTTATATCTATATAATATTACTTGTCCTTAGGATATTTAGATAAAAGTGGTACTATTTTAAAGCGCTTTATAAGCTCTATAAATCTATACTAGTAAAAAAATTATTTATTTAATATTGGGGGGTGCATTACAAGTGTAAGCATATTAGGGGTTTTTGCTAAGACTATCCGGAGACTATCCGGATAGTCTCCGGATACTATTAGCTGATAGGCCTATTATCCGAGAGGCCTATCCGGCCTATCCTCCGCAAGTCTGAACTCAACACTCTCGCATAGGAATGACGTACGTGTCGATACTGTCGAATACCACTATGCAAAGATGGCCCGTATTGGTAGGGACGCGTCGGTCGACCCAACGCCCTCGAATGAGGCCCTATATATAATCTACGACAAAAATACGATATATTCGTTGCTTTATTCAAAATCTCATTGATTTGGCGGAACAACTTATCGCCCGTGCATGCAGCTTCTTGATTGGTGCGCACGGAGCACATTCTATAGAGCGTATCTATCCATGCAATGGGTAAAGCTTTTAAACTAAAAGTTTTGGCGTTGATTTAAAAAGGAGCCTAAGCTTCTTATTTTAATCTAAAGTCTTTAGATTATACACCGTCTTGGCGCATCCGGTTGGGGGCGCGTGTTAATCATGCTAACCAAAATGCGTTCATTTGTACCCAAAAGTAGGTAAAAATACGTTAAAACGGCCGTGCTTATTAGTTCGAAAGGTATAAATTCTGCCGTTATCACCAAGATCGACACGCGCTTTCAACCGGATGCGCTAAGATGGTGAATATATCCGTAAAGTGTAAAGTCATAGACGCGTGATGGAACGCGTTATTTTCTGCCGGATTTTTAGTTTTGAATTTTTGCAACCGAACGAGCCCTAAGATCGTACTAATGCACTCGAGATCACGAATAAAGGCACAGCCACCCAGCCATTTGATTAGAAGCATCTTTCAAACAGGGGGACAGAAATCAAAAAGAAGCACAACGCCAAAGTACAGCTTCCTCCATAACATAAAGCCGCCAAATCCAATACGCCCGCAATGCAAAATCCGCTCAAGTTATCCGAAACCTCAGATATACGACAAGACCTTCACCGTGTACCCGCTTTCCCACCATATCTTTCCTCCCTCATAGCCTCCTTAACAATGGCCCCACACATCTTCGCATACGGATTCGTCTTAACCGCCATTTCCTTCGCAAGCCTATCCCCATACTTACCTCCCAGCGCAAAATCTCCACTCGCCATCTCCTCCAGCCTCTCTTTCCTCGAACCCCTCAGCTTCTCCGGCCCGCCTTCCAAGAGCCCTGTTTCCGATTCCCCGACTGCCTTCGCCACTTTCAAGTACAGGTACGCCCGATGCGTGTGTGCGGTTGCGAGAACCTTCGCTTGCACCGGCGATACTCGGCCTGCATCTCCGGGCGTGGCTAGAGATATGGCGGACGCAAGGTCGTCAAACACCCTTTCAATGTCCGCAATATTCGCCTGTGCGAAGAGATCATCTCCTATAGCTAGCCTGACTGTTTGGGCGCGATTTGTGTATGCAGAGGCGTAGTTAGGCTGAGAAGAGATGATGGATGTAAGAGCCGTGATTGCCGCATCTATATCCTGCTTTGAAGGGCTGGGTACAGCTAAAGGGTGGATTGCGGCGCGTTCAGCTGTTTGTAGGGATGCAAGTTCATCATCAGAGAGTTGAGGAAGAGGCCGGAGTGACGAGTCGACCTTTACAGAGGATGACGGCGAAGACTCTGGATCGAAAAGGGCAGAGAGGACGTGGGCGTCATTGGAAGACAGAAAAGGCTCTGAGACAATCATATTCGGTTGTTGGTGGTTATTAGCAACCGGAAGATGGTAAGTTGAGAACAATAAGCATGCTGGAACGAAGGGAGATCTAAGTAGGTCTGCTGCCACTCCGCCATATTTATGAGAGGTGGCTTTCGTCGTAGCTGTCAGCGGGGGATGTTCTGATGCTGTGCCGTTGTAGCAAACAGGCGGAATTTAGGGATGGTAGCCGGCGCCAATCCCGCGTTGAATCGGCATAAAGCGGATTTTCGCCCGGTCAGCCTCCGTGCCCATCCTAAGATATCCTAGTCACGTGACTCGCTTCAAAAGACAGCGCGGCATCGATCGGTTCATCTCACCAAAGCATTGTCAGATTGCGTTCGTCAACTGGTGGAACACGGCGGGCATCGACAATCTCTAAGCAATGGCCATCCTATCGGCTGACCTGTTCAAACGCGCCCTGACACTGTCTTATAAAGAAGACGTCACCTGAGAATGACTTGCCGTAATCATAAATTCAAGCATTCTACTTCCATCCTCTCTTATTATCGTAGATCTTAGTGAAAAAGGCTGATATCTTGTTACATCCCGCTCCTCTTCTTAGCCACAACCACCATGGCTCCCTCCGCAATATCACTCCCAACCTCCTCATCAGCCTCTACCCACTCCGAAGCCAGTCAAGCCTTGAGTAACTACAAAGGCTACCACCATGTGCATTGGTATGTCGGTAACGCAAAGCAAGCCGCCTCGTTTTACGTCTCCCGAATGGGCTTCGAGCGGGTTGCGTATCGAGGACTGGAGACTGGATCTAGAGCAGTAGCTTCACATGTTATCCGAAACGGAAGCGTAACCTTTGTTCTTTCTTCACCTCTGCGATGCCTCGAACAGAGTATGAGGTTCTGCAAAGAAGATGAAGACTTGTTGAAGGAAATCCATGCGCACCAAGAGCGGCATGGCGATGCTGTTAAGGGTTTGTGGCTCTTGGACGACTAAAGTAACGCTTAGCTAATTAAGACCAGATGTTGCATTCGAAGTAGACTCCGTAGACGCAGTATACGGCCAAGCAGTCCATAACGGTGCCGAAAGCGTATCTGGGCCCCGGATAATCGAAGACCAGTATGGGCGTGTCAAAGTTGCGACGATCAAGACATATGGTGACACGACTCATACACTAGTTGAGAAAATTGACTACCGTGGCGTGTTTCTCCCCGGGTACCGACCAGAATCTGCTGCGAAAGACCCTCTATCTCGTTTCCTTCCACAGGTCCAACTCGAAGCCATTGATCACTGTGTGGGAAACCAAGATTGGGATGAGATGGAAAACGTATGCGATTATTACGAGAATGTTCTCGGCTTCCACCGGTTCTGGTCCGTCGATGACAAAGACATCTGCACGCAAGTTCCCATTTATCCTTTGCTTGAGTTGAACAACAACACCTAACAGATTCATTAGGGAATACTCGGCCTTGAAATCAATCGTGATGTCTTCTCCCAACGACGTCGTAAAGATGCCCATCAATGAGCCGGCAAAAGGCAAGAAGAAGTCTCAAATCGAAGAATACGTTGATTTCTATGGCGGTGCCGGTGTACAGCATATTGCGCTTCGAACTTCCGACATCATCCGCGACATTACGAATCTTAAAGCTCGTGGCGTTGAATTTATAAAAGTCCCCGGGACCTACTATGATGCGATGAAGTTGCGTCTGAAGCGTCAGGGTATGGTACTGAATGAGGACTTCGAGACATTGAAGAGCTTGGATATCTTGATCGATTTTGACGAAGGAGGCTATTTGTTGCAGCTGTTCACGAAGCATTTGATGGATCGCCCGACAGTTTTCATCGAGATTATCCAGCGGAACAACTTCTCCGGGTTCGGAGCCGGAAACTTCAAATCACTCTTCGAAGCGATCGAGCGTGAGCAAGAGGCTCGGGGTAATCTCGTGTAGCACAAAGGGATGGATAATTCTTATGGTCTGTACGAGGGATGGCGGGGTGATCTTGGCTATGACGGCGTTAACGGTTGTAAACCGGCTGGATGATCGATATTTCAGCGGACTTTGCTAGTCGGTGGACCAAAACTGAAATCGCATGTCGTCAAAATTGATCGACGCATATCATAGGAGCGCTTGTTCCGATGCTTGTAGGTAGTTTATTCAACGAACATATTGTAATCATGACGCAGGAAGATTCCAGATGAAATCCAAACTCCCATCGTCCAGGCCCTGAAACGTTTGTACCCCACTCAGCCCAAATGGCGCCATTGACGGGTCAAAAGGTAGAGCAAGCCAATCATCCGCAGACATCATTCCAGAAACGTCCTCGGCCAGGGCCGCTATGCCAGAGCCACCAGCATTCTGATTGTTGAGAAATTCCATACCGCTAGATGCAGTTCGATCTACTGAAGCTGATCTTGTGGGTAATCTTGGCGGTCGTGAGGAGATGATGAAACTTCCACGAAGGCGGGCAACATGCAATTCCAGCAGGGTAGCGTAGCGGGAAGCCAGATGCATATCATCCAGGGTACTCGATCGCAGTGCGTATATGGCCCGGTCGAGAATGTCAAGGGAGGTTTGCAGCTTCGTGTTGCGCACTCCGAGGCTGAGCCCTTTGATCAGGTAAATTGAAGAAGTTGTTATACGGAGGAAGATGCGAACAGGAGAATACCGAAGTGCACCGGATTCAGCAAGTTGGCTGACTTTCTGGAGAATCTGGCAGCTTCCATCGACTACTTCTTGGATGAAATCGTAGTCAATGGGCTCAATGATCATTGGCGCAGTCTCATCCTGGAGACCCTCGGCGTCGGTTTCAGCCAGCGTCCGTTCCACGACAGCTTGCATTCCCAGGGAATTAGTGTAGATTCGGACATATTGATATTCGATAGAAAGCATGTCCTGTAAACCTGGTTCAAGCTCTGTATTCTAGTAAGCCCCATTGAAGAAGATTGATGAAGATATACCTACTACGAGGATCAAGATGCCTTTCCCGCCACTGGTTGAGGAGCGGTTGAAAATGTTCTAGTAATCCAATATATCGGCCACTCCTTAATATCTGACGTGTAAACGATGCGGACGGAAAGAGCATGTCAGACACAGATTTAATGAGTTTTGTTAGTTCAATCCAGGCACTCATAAATGATTGCCATTGCTCTGCCGCTCTTGTAAATGAGGTGGATGGAATCTTCGCCATTAAAGCATGGTTTAAACTCTGCGGGATCATTGACGTGCAACCCAAGCGGGAGGAGAGTTGCTCAATGAAAACGTACAGCAATTTCCGAGCCCTAATGCGGCGCAACGCAAGATAATCAATGGGTATTTGAATATCCGTCTCTTGATTTTTCTCAGTCCCATTCTCCTCAAATAACCCAAGTTCGTGCGCCAGTGATAAAGCACAGCCCATGAGCATCCACGACATACGATCCGATCTTTTTGCTGGTTCGATAACGTCTTCAAGCCAACGGCCCGAGGCGGAGTCACCTTTCAAAGAACATTCAGTTTGTTCATCGTCCGGATCGCTTGCTGCGCCAATCATAAGGTCGCAATCCCATCCATCACTCGCAGTAGGGAAATGGAGCGCCCTTGGGTGCCATTCTGATATTAATAGCAAAGCTTCAATTGAGCCAACGGTGCGCGTTCTAGCATTAGATGCCTTCTCTTGGCCAAGCATGATTCTCATAACGAAGCGCTGACAGTGCTCCCAAAGTCGATCGTGGATGAAGTATCCCCGCGAGGCTCCACCAACTCCAGGAAGGACGTTGTACCTGGATGAAATCATCAAGATTGTAGAGCAAAGAAAAGGCTCTGCCGAAATAAGAAGGCTGTGGTTTGAGTGATTTGAGTAGAAGTCGGACAGAATAGGAGAAAGGGGAGAGAGGTTTTTGAAGAACAGATCAACATATGTGACAGCTTCCTCTGCCGAAAACCACCCCATCTGGACAAAGCGGCAGGAATTCCAAACTTTGAGAACATCGCGCGAGGCTTTCGACATCCGAACGGGATGTGCCATGAACGGAGATGTTACGTTTGGAATGGTGGATCGTGGCGTCTCATAGAGTTCACTATCCGCAACTGTCTGAACATTGGTTGCTCCACCCTCTGCTTGCCTTGAGATTTCCTGAGAGTCGATAACATCTTTATGATGTGCTGCTTCAAATAGAAGGTTAAGAGCATCGCTTCCGCTCGAGACTACAGTACGCATCACTGAACTTGCAAGTCCTGCCGGTTGGGTGGTTGTGGATAGCCTCCGTATTCGACGCTCCGGAGAGGTCCCATAGTCATGTGCGCTAGCTGGAATGAAGCCACTAGCCGGGAGATGGTTAATGTTTGGGCTTGCTTGTGCAGCAGCTTCATCATTGCTTTGCTGATCAACTAGATCTGAGGTCATGTCTTTCCTTCGTTTGGTCCAAGATCGCTCTGAATGAAAGAGACACTCCCTCATCTCTCTCCGGCACCGTTGGCACGGTGGGCCAGGGTTACCACCATTATTGCTGAGAATACACCTTGCTTTCCTTTGGCGACAATTGATGCAAGCCTTATACGCTCGCTGGAAATCTTCGGGGCCACGTTTCCGCCCACCGACACTAGCATTTCGAGACGACTGTAGAGGCGTCTCCTGAACCTCGCTCGACATGACTAGCGTTGCGACAGAAAAGTGGAGTATGAGGGCTGAATGGAAAGCGAAGGAAATGGGAGAGCGATGGGGAGCGGAGGTGAAAGGAAAACTTCGGCTTTCGGCGGCAAGTGGATATGCTTAGTCAGCCAAAGGATGCTTTACAAAAGATTAACCGTTTTTGAGCAATTATTCGTTCGTGATGATTTAGGGAAGCTAAGGAGGTACCTATAAAGGCCCAGCCAGGACTATACTGAGTGTCCAAATTTTGGGGACCTCTCACATGCCAGTGAGAAATCTATAACGAATCACTCTCTAAAAGATTCTTTTTGCTTGCAGTGCCTTATTTTCCATGCCGGGCGAGGAAGGGTAATTGGATCTGTAATTATCAAGGCTCATATGGGCCCAATGCTAGTCTCCCACTAAGAATTTCCGCTTCCCCGTCTTCCCTCACAAGAAAAACGTCTTCATGGCGGATACCGAAGCGACCTTCGAGATAAATTCCTAGAACAGCCATAAGCACCTGAAACACTAAGAGAAGCATAGTTACATACCTGGCTCAGCGGTGAAAGTCATGCCAGCACGAAGCATTATATGATTTCGTTGATGTAGGTATGGAGATTCGTGAGCTATCTAGCGTCAAAATGTCAATCTTCGATCAAAGCAGGTTTATGTTTACCTTTGATCCCGATGCCGTGTCCGACCCGATGTTTCATGCTTCCGTACGCAGCTTCTGCAATGATATTTCTTGCGGTCATGTCTACATCCGCTGCCGTGTTATTTGGCGTAAACATTTTGGCGGATTCCGCTTGGGCCTTCTTGACAAGGTGCCAGACTCTGATCTTTTCCTCGTGAAGAGAGGAGCTTCGTCCTACTAGCGCAGTCGACGAAAGGCCCCTATGCCAAATGAAACGCAAGGTAGAAGTGAGAACAGGTAGAGCAAACGGCTCTTGTGGAGGCATAAAGAAGGAACGGCAAATGTCAGAGGAGTATCCAAGAAAATGCACACCCACGTCAATGAGAATCATGGTTTCTTCCTTTAAGGTTTTATTTCCAGTAACAAAGCCTCCATGAGGAAGCGCGGCATTCTCCTCGAATAGTACAAGGTCAAAAAAGGGCGTAAACCCAGCCGAAAGAAGTGTGTTGTCGAGAATCTTCATGACATGATTCTCTGTGAGGCCAGGTACTAGACAGCTTCTGACTGCTCTAAGAGCCTCCACGGTACCAGTGTTAACTGCTCTCAGCAGCTCTACTTCCGCAGGACTTTTTATCTGCCTTATCGCCTCAATGTCTGGATTCAATCCGATGGTATCAAAGCCATTTTCCGATAACCCTCGAACCAAAAACTCTCTCATCTCTTCATCTACCATAACCGTTATCGAGTTCTTGTGGCCGAATAAGCTTTCTCTCAACGTTTTGTACGGATTCCAATGCTCTTCCCACGTTATGATACTCAGATCTTCCTCGGAAGGTATCCCGAGCATCCGCACCCTCCCCTCCTCGAACTTCGGGCTCAAAAATGAGGTTTTCGCTCGTATTTCACCATTACTTTTATTCGCCGCTGGCTCCACTATCATCAGAAAAGGTCTTTCTTCAGGTTCCCAAGGCTCCCAGTCTACCTGCGAGATGTTGGCATAATACTGAAATGTATAACCAGGCTCGAGTACGAAACAATCCACGCCTGCAGCGGCAAGCGCCTTCGCCAAACTGTCACGGCGGTAGATGAATTCCTCTGCGGCGATGGGATATGCATTATCAAGGAAGGAGAGGTTTCGGTGGAGTGTTCTGATAGAGCATTGTTTGACACGTCCAACAAGCCCACTAGCAGAGTTACCATATAAATACCATGTCTATTACCAAAATGTCAGCAGTTACTTCGAGGTAAACCTAACTCGGGTTTGCAAACTGTGAGAATTGCATAACATAGTAACGAAGGAACCAGTAAAGCGGTAAGGGACAGACGCCGCCAAATTGAGGGTCTGAGCAGGAAAAGTCCCATTGAACATTTCGTAAACTGCTCATTGCGTGTTCCGTGCCCTCTTGGATCCATTGTGGCGCATTTCATATCTTAGACGTGCTCGGCTGGTCAGTGTGGCCTAAACCACTTCGGCATAAGCAAGGAAAGTCAAGCTATCGTCAATTGATTTGTAGGTCAAGTAGAAAATCGTCAGAACAGAGCAACTCAAGCAGTTGTGAAAATTGAGTATCCAAATACTAAGGACAAATACTAAGGACCTAAGGATGCAGCACGTTCTGCAGCATTTAGTTGAGCCATCAAAGAGTGAGATATGATAGTTGAGCTTTAGCGCACAGACCACTTCTACGACACCAAAGATCGTTGCGACATTTCATTCTTGTGTCGTCCTCGTAGCTACCCTGCTGTTTCATTTAGGATCAAATTCATAGTACCATGTCCTTAATTAGCACATAAACTTCACCCTTCCCCTGGTAAAGTCCTGCGATAGTTGGACCGTGCGCGAACACTAGAATGAAAAGTGCGCGTATGATCACGGAGCCTTGATCCTATTGATTTTGTTGGCTGGCTCTTATAGATAACCGTAGGACCCATTTACCAGGGGAAGGGATATTCTACAGAAAGGGCATATTTGTAAATCCGCGCAGTTTGATCGGCGCGCATTTTACAACGAGATGCAAAGAGGTGGTGTAAAAGACGGGAACACTCCGATGAGGATTCGACAAGGATGTCATGCACCTTGCTGAAAGCGAGTCTGCTGGGGAAGAGGCGAGTCACATTGTCACGTACCTGCTTGATAACCAATCGTTCATCCACCACGTGCGTTTTGCGAATTACATCGCATGGTATTGGCTCAAATCCTCCGCAGAAGAATTCATATATGCTACACACAACCAAGAATACTAGGATTCCAACTAAGAAGCGGCGTTGTACATTCAAACTCGGAACCCAGCGCATACGCTACTGGAAAATATACATATACTCGATTCTGCGAGCTGTGATCCCACCCAAAAACTCCCCGAGACCTATCTCCCAAACCAGAAGTATAGTCCATCTCCGGAGGACGTCAGACCAGATAATGCAAACCCAAACGCCACTTAATGCCAGCCCTCTTTTCTTTTATGTTGCCAGGTCTCTATATGCTGAGTCTATCCAAGCTCAACCGGTCGATGCTTCTATGCCTCTTCACCATCCCTAGCTTGTAAAACTTTTCCTCGCCTGCTGCCGTCCTCCCACCGATGTACCACTTCTCTGCACCCATAACCTCCCGGAACCCTTCTGACGAGCTGTCGGAGCCCCGTCTGTCCCGACTTGAAGCTCTGGGTATCGGAAATCCTGCTGCTGTGGGAGATGTCGATCGATGGTATGGTGGAGCATGCTGCCGTGTGGGCTGAAACTGGCCAGCTGCTTGAACTGCGGCCGCAGTCGCGCCGGGAGAGCTGTGTCCAGTCTTTGTGGTGATTGTTCGCGTTGTCGTGGATGACGCATTTACAGTTGTGGTGGTAGCTGCTGATGCTGAGGCAGCCGTATTATGCGCATAGGCGGTGTGGTTATTGGCTGCAGTCGAAGGCTGTGAGGTGGCAGCTTTCTGTATGACAGAATGGGCGCGAAAGGCCGCAAGGAAGTTCGAAAGAAAAGGTCGGTTGGTGGTCATAGTGGTGATGTCGGGTTGTAGTTTTGAAGTTCGGTACGCCCGACGTTCGGGTATCAAAGATACTCGTGTTACGTCACGGCTGATTCGAAACGTCCTTCGAGGAATGTTTATTCTGTCCACTCGCACTCGGTATCGAGGCTCAGTGGTTATCGGTGTGCCCAAATCATGTATGGCGACAGAAGTTCGATGGTGGAGGAGCCTGGGGTCTCAAAGAGACTGTTGCAAGTAATGTAAGTTATGCGAGGCTGGTTCGTGTCCCAGTGAAGGCGATCAGACGGTAATGTGTGCGGTACGGCTCTCCAAGTATTGTTACGGTGTTAGTATGGGGCTACGGGGTGGTTATAAAGTTGGCGGAGAAGCGTGGGTGTCGGTGAGAGCTCGTTTGCCCAGGTGAGAGGAAGAAATCGGAAGCAGGGGTGTGCCTGAGTTTTCCAGAACGCTGGGGCCCGTGCCGAGACGTCCCAGACCGAGGAGACGGGCAAAAGGACAAGGCGGCTGGAGGGAAGCCGTTTTGGCTCTGCACCAAGAACGCAAAAAGTCACTGTTTCTGGGATGCGGACGGCCGTTTGATTTTGCATGCATGCAGCCGGCTATTTGAATGTGGGCGCTATGCGATGGTGGGAAGAGCTGCATAATTCTATCACGGCGAACGCATATCCCATCGCCAAACCCCTCATTTCAATGGTTTGACGATATGCGACAACAAGATTGGTAAGGCGACTCGTTCTTCTGTCAGCTGTCAAACGAGGGGAATATCCACATTTGCACTTGGGGAAGGGCGATAAGTGTGCCGCTCCATGCAAAAAGCAAATCAACTCCAGGATCAACCCAAGCGAGATCACTATAAACTAAGATCGTAGGATCGCAAGGAAAAAAGCATCTTGGCTGCGGCGAAATAGTGTTGTCCTATAGGAAACCGCCGGCTCTCTCCGACTGGCTGATAGCCACCCATGAGCAAAACACGTCCCGCATGACAACAACCTTTTATCTGATGGATAAAGTATTGCGCGTAAAATATCGGATATGGTTACGAAGTCAGTTGGCTCCAAGCGGGCCGGAAATCTGGGGTCTAGTTGGTGACACATCGTCAAGGCCTCCAGGATGCATCAATAAGCTAAGCATGACAGAGACCCGGAAATGTGTTGAAAGATCTGATGATAGGTCTGTCACAGCGAAAAACTCCTTCAACCCTCGATCAAAACTAAATACTATGTTGTGCTCATTCAATGAAACGTTGAGAGATTTTCAAAACTATCCCAGGTTCCTTGACAAGGCAAGTCAGTCACGGGCCCACTAGCATCACAACTCAAAGCGTCCATACTCCAGCCTCGGATCCGAGAGTTGGACCATAGATTGTCACTTAGCTTATCCTGTACCTCACTAATATTCTGCAAACGCAGCGCGTCTGCTGTAGGATCTTGACTCCTTCGACACAACCTGGTTTGCTTTCATGCTCCTGCCTTAGGCCTGAAGAGTAGTCTCCGTGACCATCCGCACGATCCTAACTACTCATAGAGATAACTTAATGATTTGTTCCGGATTGAGCATTTCAAGTTTGAAAGCCTGGCATGCCGGCTAATGTTGATAGTTGCATTACCGCTCCATTAACTGCAAAGGTGCATTGGAGGATAGAGACAGTAGCCGCCCTTTCTAAGCCCTTTAGTCAACTTTTCCATTACTTTGCATATATGGATCTCCAAAATCATCCACCTTGGCAAGCATGTGAGAACAGTTAGTGAAGCCCATTTTACAGCCTAATAGTCCGCTGAAGAGACGCAGTGCCAACATCCTAGTTTTTCAAAGACAGGTTTAGCCTACGTTCGTTTACCGCATCTTGAGTCGTGCGACTCTATAAACTGACCTCCCTTCAGACTGATACTCGGCTTCGAGACAGAGATATATTTAGAGCAAGGTTGGCATGAGAAATCGGATGTTCTCCGTGTCAGAGCATTAGTATGTCGCATTGACCGACTACATGGGTTGACAGCGCGCCTCTTGGTTCGTGGTAATCTAGGATTGGCCATACTCAGAAGCCTGGCAACTCTTGTGCTGCCAAATCATGTATTTGGATGTGTAATAAATTATACCGGATGCAGAAAGTAGTCCCTAAATATGATTAAGCTCCCTCGTTCAATGCTTCTATGAGACACTCTTACTTGAGACCATATTACATCAGGGTCGGGATGAACAAGACCACATAGTTGTTCATGACAGTGCCATCCTAGGTAATGCAATATATTAATTTAAATCCATAAACCACAAAGCCGCGGTTTGCGGGTAATTGCAGAGAAACACCCGAAGTTTTGGGGGAATGTGACTCATACATCTTTGATATATTGTAAGACGGAGTCTCGGCATTTCTGCCGATACACCAGCATGATACTGGGTACTTTGTTAGCTTGCTTCGAATAGCGATCTTCAGAGCCCTTTGTATGCATAATTGGGCCAGCAGATGCCATCGCGATGATCTCTTTCGATAGAGAATTTCTGAGTTGGTCTCTGAAAGCTGCCAACGTTAGAATGGAACGAAACGTATTTTTAGAGTCAAAAGAGAGAAGCATTGAAAAGATAAAGGCAAGGGCAATGTTGATAGGATTCGAGAGAGGATGGCGACACCTTAGTGCGCGGCAGAGCGCACGAAATGATCCAACGGCCAGTTGTCATCGTGCCAGATTCATTCAATTCTGAAAGGAGGCTATGATCAGAGGATATCTGCCAGCCAAAAGAAGCATCCTAGGACAATGTAGTTAGCACTGTAATTCTGGACTTCATCTACCTTGATGTGGCTTGATCCATGCTCATAATGATGAATATAGAGCGTCGAGTCCACAGGCCACTCAATGTTTATACTTTCCACTTCCTCAAGAAATTATCGAGCAATATCATAGCTGGTAGAATTCCGTAACCTAGAAATATCTCTTTTTAAAGTGTTTAGCAAAACCGTAGCCGATTACTGCTGAACGTATGAGCATCCGTCTCCTCTAAGTCATAATCTGTATGGCCTTGAGGTAGATAATTCTTGTTGTCTAACTTGTGAACTGAGAACTGAAAAAACTTTACAGAAAGTACAAGATTTTAGCGATGTATAAAGCAGTATCAATGAATGCAGGTTGGGAGAAGTTGAGTTTAACGAACAATCCCGATGCGTCGATCTAATTGGCCGGGCGAAAACGTCGCAACGACCGGCCTTGGAAGACTTCCCTACAACCATCATCAACCACAATCACCCGTTCGTTACACTAGTCGTCATTCCCACTGCTAAACATGGTGAGTGTGGCAGTCTCCCTACAATAGTACCAATTGGTCCTAACAGCACCTCTGCAGTCACAGCAATTCACCGGCCATCGTGGTCTGCAGCCGTGGTCCGTCCGATCAAACTACCAAACCTATAAGTCTCCCTATGGCCCTAAGTACGCCCACACCCTCCAATGCCTGTTCCACGGGAGTGCTGTGCTAAGAAATTTCCGCCGAACAGCTACAAGACTTCTCCACACTTCCACGGCATCAGCATCGGCCGAGCAATGAAGTTGTACGTTATCTCACCCAACTATCACGCTTCCGCAAGCCCGGCTCTTTGATCCAGTAACATGGATACCCGCACTATGTTTGATTATACGCGAATGCCGAAATCGAAGGGCCGCTGACGTTTCTTTTCAACATAGTGGCACCACGGCCGGCGCTTTCACTGGCGTTGCCGGCATCTTTGCCCTCTTCTTCTTCGCCGAAGTCCCGCGCGTTCGCATAGACATCATGCAGAAGATACCAATTCTTGGGAACTACTTTGTAAAAGAGATCCCGCCGGAGGACAACCCGTTCTAAAGGCTAGCATTGGGAAAGGAGACAGGTTGGAGAGTTAGTCGGGGAGGGGAAATCTCGATGAACAAGTGTATCATAGAACAGTCCGTTGTGTATAGTACGGAAGCTGTACTGCTTTCAATAGACTTTTCTGCGTTGAGTTGCAGATGTGGTGAATAATTTCGAGACAATTCCTCGTTGGGTGTGAATTAGGCCAAAAACCTCTAGTATTTCGCTATGCTACACAGGACCTTATGCTATAGTCTGCTGCTTACGTTAGTTTATTGGTAATCTTCCCACTACTTCTGCCATCTCGTCATCCGTATAGATCCTGAAGCCCTTTGCTTTTGTGACACTCGCCAATTGCACATTCTTGGAGTCTAGTTTCTCCTCCATAACCTGCTTCAGCGTCTTTAGTACAAGCACCTCGGCCTCTGGAAGTGTGAGGGATTTGTGAAACTCATTTTGGAGTTCAGCTTGTGCGCCTTCGGAACCTGATCCTATAGCTTTGGCATCATAGCGATAGAACGTGCCTGAGGGCTCCGCATGATACCTGCAGCATCGATTAGTATATCGCCATAAACCTAGCCAGCTTCTTATTCCAGTATGACCTACAATGAAGGTCCATCCTCGTCATATCCCGCGATCAGCAGCGCCACGCCAAAGGGTCTGCTCATGATACTCTCTTCGCCCTCTGCACCCTCTCCAAACCTCAACGCCAGATCACATATCGCCTGTGTGCAACTCTCCACTCTCAACGGCTCATTATAATGGAAGGCGTGGTTCTGCGACTCTACGCGCGCATGTTCGATCATAGAACGGGCGTCGGCTTGCAGTCCGGACATTGCGCACCCAATGTGACGGTCGATCTCGACTATCTTCTCGACGGACGAGGTTTCGAGGAGGGTAGAGGTAACACGTTTCTCAACACCTAGGATTACGCCATCCCCGGTTGCAACCTGTGAAGAGCGGAGATAAGATCCTGCATAAATCTCGAAGGGGCACTGATTATAGTAGTGTAGAGATTTTAGTAGGAAGGAGCTTACACCTATTGCCGTCGAACCAAGCTTGATGGCTTCGAGGGAGTATTCAACTTGAAAGAGGCGACCTTCTGGTGAGAAGGTACTAAAATTCTGTTAGCTATGGTTGACTAGAGAGAAACTGAACATTTACTCACTTGATACCACGGTCTGTGAAGTAGAAACGGTGAGCAAGCTTCTCCTATAGCTGGCAGTAAAGCTTACCATATTCACTCCTAGCTATGAACTAATAGAATTAATAGTTATTCTAAGAATGTAAGGGGTCATGTTGAAATACCATGTTGGATTGTGTACTGGACTACAGACGAGCGGATTCAGTGGTTCGTAACGTTGAGGTTGATGATGGAAGTTCTTCGTGGGATATAGCGGAGGGGGTTTCAACAGATTAATCGGCGATTCTGCTGCTCGGTGAGTATGACGGTCGAAGGGGAGCGGTGTTGGCGTTGTATAGGGTAGCTTAAGCTCCAAGGCAACATGAGCCGCGTCGAAAGTGAGTGATGAATAGCTGAAGTGGTCCAAGCTTGTCGCCAAGTCTGTGAACCGACTTCCTCTGTACCTCCATGCCTTAGCGTGGCTCGCGGGTAAGCAAAAAATCTGTTACTAAGCTGTTGCTTCGTATTTGAGCTATATATAGAGTTATAATAAACAGACTGGCATGTATCCTTTTTAGGATCACAGCTAGCTAAATAAAAAAGAGTTTTGCGACTAAAAAATAAAATCTTAAAAGGCATAGTGTTGATTATAATCCCTGTTAAGTAAGAAGTTCTATTAAGCTTAAGTGCCCTTTTAAAATAAAAGCTTTTATAATAAGAAAGCATTTGGATAAATAGAAAGCATTTTTATAAAAAAAAAAAGTGTGCGTTATTTAAATATAAACTTTAGTTTTTATCCCTGTCTCTAATAACATTACTTTAAATATAAAAAATATTGCTAACTTGGTTTTATAATAGGGTTTAATTTTATACTAAGCATCTTCTAGTCTATAGATAACCATCCTAATAATATTAAATATTATAAGCTGCTTAACTTATTACCCGTGACGTTTTGGTTTTTGTAAACTTAACTAACACCACCTAGCTAGCTAGGTGGCCGACAGCACGGTGTATAGGTGGGCAAGGAACCCAGCCGATTTTAATTAGCGATTGCTAACAAAACAAAAATTCCCTTAAAACTAAGATAATAAACTATATAGTATATATTATTATAATTTAAGTTAGTAGAAGTAATAAAGAGTCTTATCTCTTTATACCTGCCATCTTTTTAAATATTAAACTTTCTCTAGGAATAAAATTATTATTTTTTAGTAGAGAGATAATTAATATTTATGTAGTTTTAGATTTTATAAGAATATAGTAGATTTCTATACTTTAAAAAGTAGGTAGATATAGAAAGATAGTAATAATAAAGAGTTCTAGCAAGTTTAATTATACTATTTATATAGTCTATAGTTTATTATTAAAGTTTTAAATTTTTTAAATAATTTTTGGTTTTGTTAGCAATTTGCTAGTTAAAATTTTCTGGGTTCTTTGCCCACCTATACACTGTGCTATTGGCCACCTAGCTAGCTAGGTGGTATTAATTGAGTTTATAAAAACCAAAACGTTACGGATAGTTCGCTTTTATAAAAAGGCTAGAAATAAGTTTTTTTTAGTTACTTTTAAAGATATAAAATATCTAAGAATAAATAACTCTTTACTTTTAAGCTATGTTATAAAGAAGAGTATACTTAAGGAAAAAATTATTAATACTAGATAACCTTTTAAGCTAAAAGCTCTAGCGGCATTCTTTTATAGCTATATACATAATCCCAAATCTTTTTCTCTACTATAGGTTTCGCGCTATTATTAGACTATAATCTGTCCCTATAATTCCTCTTAAATACCTACTTCCCACTTTTAGTAAAGATAAGACTAAGGTTGCAACACCAAAGAGCATAGTTTAATAGTTTAATATAATAATCTAAACCCAAAGTCCAAGGACTGGCTATAGCTAATTAGGGCCAAAAAGTTAGGTTACTTAGCTTAAAGAGTATAAGGGCGCAAAGAGGCTTTAAGAAAGATTTAAAGGAATAATATAAATTCCATCTAAATTTAAGGGTATATAACTCTTGTAGAGAATAAGACATTATATAAAAAAGAGAAAGAAATAATAAGAGAATTATATAATTAAATAGTTAGGGGTCTTGGTGATTAATATATATATATACGGTCTTTAACGGACTTTGGTGTTATAGCGCTAGTAAAAAATAGTAAATTATAGCAGATAATTATAGACAGTTATAGACAGTTGCAGATAGTTGTGGACAGTTATAAATAGTTTTAGATGGTTATCTGTTAAGTGTTTTACTAAGACATTCCTACTATAACTAGGCTAGTCCTATTATAGTACCCCCCCTTTTAGCCAAAGGTCTAAAACAATTTAATTTAGTTAAGAATTTATAACTTTATTACGGGTTGTATTTTTATATTAGGTAGTAGTCTTAGGAAGGCAAATCTAACTAATTAAATAACTTTAACCGGCAGTTAAAGTTTTTTAATATCTTATATGTTACATAACCATATTATAAACGTTATAATATATTTTAAGTTCTTTTTAAATTTGAGTTTCCTATTATTATATTTTGTGTATTTATATTAGGTGGTAGTTGTTTATCTTTATATTATATTTATCTAGCCAGAGTAGGCTATAAAGAATAGTCCTTATAGAATTCTTTTACTAAGGAAGGCGCGTTAGCCCTAATCTAGTTATAGGTTTCCTAGGTTTGTATTTTATATCCTTTTTACTTATTAAGAAGTTTAAATTGTTTAGATCGTGTTTTCTATTATATATTATTAATTAAGTTAATAAAGTAAGAACCGTTACTATTATTAATAATTATAAAAAGTAGCGGCGGCGCTTTATAAGTTAAAGGTTTACCCTTTAAAGGTTATAGTAAGCTTATATAAAACATTAGGTATATTTTTATCTTAGTTGGCAGTTTAAGCTTATAGGCGTATAGGCTTAGTTTTTTTTTAAATTTAGTATAGGCCTATAATTTTCTAATTAAGTTTCTTTAAGGGCCGTTAAGTCTTTATATTTTATATATTTAGGTAAACTATATTACTTTCTTTAAAGTCCTACGCAAGAGCTTATCCTTTATTTATATGCCATTCCTATACTATTTAAGCGTATGTTAATTTACTTTATAGTAGTTCTATTAACTGCTTTATTTAATTAGCAAAGTTATATACGTTAATTAACCAAATCCGCTTAATTATGGGTCCTATTATATTAATCTTAGGTTATAGTTTAAATCTAAGACAAAGGTCTTATTTATAGGTCGTGTAGAACAGCGTTACGCCTGTTAATTAATTAATTATATTATTTATAGTAAACTTAGCTAAAGATAGCCACTTTTTCTAGTCGTCTTGCAGGTAGGAGTAGTATATTTATAGATATTATTTTATAATCGCGTTTATAATTTTGGTTTAATTATTTATCTCTAAATAAAATACGGTTAAGAGTTATATTTATATACTTAATTATTTATATAGAGCTTACCAAAAGTCTAAAATAAACTGGCCTCTATAGTTGGATACTATTAAATTAGAAAGTCTATATAGCTTAAAGACGTATTTAATAAAATATTTAGCTACTAAAATAACGTTAATTAAGTCCATAAGAATTATATGCCGTATTTTTATAAGGCGGTTAACTACTACTATAATATTTATAAATCTATTGCTATTAGGTAAGTCTACTATAAAGTTAATTAAGATATTACGCTATTTTTGTATTAGAATTAATAATAGTTAGAGTATGTCACGGGACTTGTAAGGGCGCGAAGAGGCTTCGGGGAAGATTCGAAGGAACAATATAAATTCTATCTAAATCTAAGGGTATATAGCTCTTGCAGAGTACAAGACGTTGCGTAAAGAAGAGAAAGGAACATAGGA
>Ga0307507_10002111_pt1 | contig 42890 bp, 16 predicted proteins | sample 7_EM_MG_FD_207223 | JGI IMG/M metagenome (GOLD analysis project Ga0307507, IMG submission 207223) | Populus trichocarpa ectomycorrhiza microbial communities from riparian zone in the Pacific Northwest, United States - 7_EM | ecosystem: Host-associated > Plants > Roots > Unclassified | place... | reverse complement strand
GCCCCCCCCCCCTCTGGACGCTTATACCATATAGGAGAATAGAGGACGCTAAAGGTAAATACTATAATTTAAATAGACTAAAGTATATATTAAGAGATATAACAGTTATATTTTCAAGTCTCTATTAGGGTTTACCCTCTTAATAAAAAAAATTCTTCCTATTACTGCTATATTGTAATACTATAGTGGGGTAAATTGGCCCACTAGATTTAATATCTAGTTTGGGTATAGTTTTAGGAGAGTATAGGCCTTCTGTAGATATATAGATTGGCCCGCAGCCTTAGAGTCTTTAATAACTTAGACAGGCACTATGGATATACAGTTGCTTCTTCTAATATACTCTTTTCTTCTCTTCTTACTGCTTGCTTTCCTACTGGCTAATTATAACTAACCAACCGACTGACCACATTGTGACTTTCTATCTAAGAGACACTGTACCCTCTTATATACTTTATGGTATTCTACGTAGAGATAACGGCAAGCTCTTGAGATTAGAAGTCCGGCACTCTATATACAACTCTATATATAAAGACGTATAAGAACGGACTGCAGCTATAAAAAAATTAATAACTATTAAGTCACTATTACCGAAAGCTGTTAAATGGCCAATAGATACGGAAATTAAGCGCGGAACTACTAGCGACGTGCGTATAGACATTACTATTATTAGAATAAGTTAATAATACTTTTGGAGTTCCTTATCTAAGACCTAGAGTAGATAAAATAGACAATTAGTAGCGGGAATGCGAGTATATAGTGCAGTAAGACGGAGGATAAAAGAGAGGGTTATAGTGCACCAGAAATAGCGGGGGGGGGTCTTTGATATTTTATTTACTATATTTATAATAGTCTATACGATTCTTCTTGCCTTTATATAAGCCTCTATTGAATTTATAAGAGTAATAGCGATAGGACCGATAAAAGGAATACTAGGGATGCTAGGCCTATTCTATAATAATAGCGGAGAAGAAAGTAAGCAGCCTATTAACCTATAAAGCTTTTCTAACCTAGGAGATGCGGTACTAGATCTAACTCCTATAATATCTAGGACCGACAATATTTTGTACACAGAGGATAAGAACTAGGAGGTTAACTTATCTATTTTAGGAGAAACTATAGGTCCGCTGCCTTATAATAAACTACTAATAGAGTAAGATAAGGTATATATTATGGCCTAGCCTATACCAGCTCTGGGGCTTTAGAGATCCCTTACTTTACGAAATAAAACGTATTATAATTTATTAAATAGTATAAGCGACTATGTATATAACGAAGCCTTATAGGAAATACTACGGTAGACTTGTTATTGGGCTAGGTGTGTAGGTAAACAGGAAGTTAATAACGTAAGTACTAATAACTAGTGGAGTGGTTGCCCAACAGATTAACTCCAATATATTCTGAGATTCACTATAAAGAAAGGAACTATCTAGGTAGGGACTATGGTCCTTTAAATCTACATTTATACTCCTAAGAAACTTTCCTTGTACATAAGATACGTATTATACGCGTTATATATACGTTCCCTTTATACACTGCGTATACTGCATATAATAATATATAACTCGCTTACTATTCCTCGTCATATAGTTCTACGGGTTTTATCCTAGACTATGCCTATATTAACTAACTAGCTTCTTCTAACTCCTCTCCAAGTAGTTATAATATTATACTTAAAGCGTCCGTAACACTATCTCCCTCCTCTTTATTTTCGTCCTTAAGGATTCCTAATATCTCTAAGTCGTCTACTAGAGGTGTAATGTCCGTTTAACCAACTTAGTTAATATCTTTACTTATTATACCTAAAGCTCCTTCTTCTTTATAAGCGCAGTACCATATCCACACTATTGCTGCTATACTGTTACTTAGTAAAACAATACTATCTCTATATTCTTGTTATGCGAAAAAGGGGTTAATTTATATTGCGTTAGCGAACCCTACGTCTTAATAACCATCCTCTTATTTAGAGTGCACTAAAGCAAATATTTAATTGTCTTATAATGTTCGCTTAGTATCTAATACTAAATATACGCGTCCTATTACTCTTAATAGTCTTTAAGTACCCTTATTAATTACTGCTAGGGTCCTAGGTTTAATCTACCGCTACAAAGCTTAATAGTAAGTTGACTTAAGCTCTAGCCAAACTAAAGCGTTCTTATAACGCTAAGTAGAGGGCCCTAAAAGCCCAAATTACTATATCCGCTTATTTGCTTTATCTTAAAAAGGTTTATAAAAAGGGTTATTTTAAGAAGTGGAAACTTATAAAATATGGCCTATAGGAACTTGGTAATAAAAGAACGGATTCTTCTCTAACAGAGAGGGAAATAACTCCAAATACCTTAGCAGGTGTTCCTCTTAGGTCCCCCTTAGGTAACTTATTCTTTAGCAATTCTTCTTTATTAATACTGCCTAACCTATTTTCTTCTAATACTCCTATACCTTTCTTATAGCGTTTTTTAAGTTGTCTAGTAGCTCCTAGGTAGTCTCTTTATAACCTATCCACTTAACTTTATATTATATTTTGTTATTAATATCCTTATAACTAATAATCTTTAAAACTTCCTATTTATCTTCTTTTTAACCTCTATATATATCTACCTTATAAACTAGTGGCTTAATATTTCTATATGCTAGTTCTAATATTGCGATGTACTATATAGGGTAGATGTTTATTTTCTCTAGTAAGTCTAGTCTATATATAACCTTTAAGATCTTTACTTTAACTATAAATAGTCCTGGTTTAATATGGTTTAACTTTTTGCTTAATTATTAACTTTTAAAATTTTTATATAGTAGCTATACTTTATCTCCCTCCTTAAGATCTAGTCCCTTAAATCTCTTAGCATTATAGTACCTTTTTATTTTTTCTTATACTAGTTTAGCTGTTTTTATAAGGTGCTTATAAAGACTTATTAAGTTCTCTATTCTTTCTTTAGCTGTACTACTTATTTTCTTTACTTATTATAGTAATAACGACATTCTTAGTTTATATCCATAGTTTACCTTAAAAGGTAACGTGCCTATTCCTTCCTATGGTGTTATATTATATATAAACTGTATAATTAGTAGTAATAATACCTAATTGTTTTACACGTGATTAATATAGTATTATAGATATTGTTCTAGCGTCTAGTTTAATCTTTCTGTTTAACTATCTATTTATAGGTAATATGCAGTTAATATTGCTGCTTAAACCCCCTATTCTGCTAAAAATACCTCCTAAAATGCTGCTATAAATATTAGATCTCTATCCAATATAACTTTTATTAGTGTTCTATATCTTACAAACACTTCTTTAATATAGATTCTAGCTATATTCTCCGCTAAGATTTCTTCTATATATACTATAAAGTATCCCCATTTTATTAGCCTATCTACTATTACTAAGATTACGTTATAATCTTATCCTATAATAGGATCTTTAGACTTTAGTAACTTAATAATAAAGTCCTATAATATAACCTCATATAGTCTTTCTAGTGTTTTAATAGGTTATAGCCCTCTATATAGCTTATATCTTATTAGCTTATTTCTTTAGCAATCTAAACACTCCTTTATAACTCCTTATACAAGTCCCCAGATTCTATTAATAACATACTCCTCTTAAAGTCTCTTAACTAAGCCTATAGCTCTATTATATCCTTAAGTTATTCCCTTATATAACTCCTCTATAAACTCCTTAGCTAGGCTTTTTAGAATATATATTGTTTCCCTATTAATATAGTTCTCACTACTTAGATCTTCTAGTTATACCTCTAGAATTCTTTATAACTATACACTCTTAGGTATCTTATAAGTTTAACTATCTTCTTTAGTTACTGCAAGTTTAGAATAATTATACCTAATTAATCTATCCTTATCTTTTTTTTAAAAGTGCCCCTAATAGCTTTTTCTTATTTTATAACTCTATTTTCCTGCTAAGTGCGTCTACCCTTGCGTTTTTAGTACCCTTAGTATGCTAAATTTTAAAGTAATATTCTATAAGTATCTCTGCCTATCTAACCTATCTTTAGTTTAACTCTTTTATTATTAGAAACCCTATTAAGTTCTTATAATCCGTCTTAACTATAAATAGTTTCTCTATACCTTATAAGAATGCTCTCTATTTCTTAAGTACTATAACTATACCTAATAACTCCTTATTATAAATATTGTAGTTTAATTCTAGTAGTGTTATTTTCCAACTATAATACGCTACTGGGTGCTAACTGTCTTAGTATCTCTATAATAGGCATGCTTCTAATACAAAATCTAATATATTTGTTTCCACAACTGTATCTAACTAAGGTTAATAGATTTTAAGGATTAGTTCCTGGGTAAACAACTCCTTAAGTTCCTTAAATAACTTTTTTTGGTTTTTATTCTATACCTATGGTTCCTCCTTCTTTATAAGCCTTATAAATAGCTTAATATTCTTTAACCACTATATAATAAACCTCCTATAGTAATTGCAGAATCCTAGAAATAACCTTAACTATATAACGTTCTCTAGTTCTTACCAACTTACTATTACTTTTATCTTCTTTAGGTCTATACTAATCTTTTTTAGTTTAATCATAAATTCTATAAAATTAGTTTTCTTTATAAAGAACTCGTATTTCTTAATTACTACTAGCATCTTTTCTTCTTATAGTCTCTTTAAGACCCACTTAATATATTCCTTATATTCTTTCTCACTTATTAAGTAGACAATAATGTTATTAAGACATACTATAATAAATTTATTAAGGTGTTCTCCTAATACACTATTAATTTATTTCTAAAACGTTGCTAGTATATTTATAAGTCTAAACTGTATAACTAATAGCTTATATAGTCCTTCCTTTAACCTAAAGGCTGCCTTCTATTTATTACCTTCCTTAATTCTAATCTAATAGTACGCCCACCTTAGATCTATTTTTATAAAGATTTACGCGTTACTAATTCTATCTTAGATTTTGCTAATTAAGGGTAAAGAATACATATCCTTCTTAGTAATGCTATTTAACTATCTATAGTTAATACACATCCTAAGTTTTCTGTTTTTCTTTAGTATAAACAATACTAGATATCCCGCTAATAACTGCAACGGTCTAATATATCTGTCACGGAGTAGGCATGAGCCGGGATACAATGCACTAAACGAGGTAGTAATTGAGAAGGCTACGTACACGTAACTATGCGTGGTTGATACAAAGACATTAGATGAAGAAGAAGAGTCTTCGTATGCCAGGTACGGGTATAAATAGGGGTTGTAGGGGAACGTGCGTAGGTGTCTCGGGACGAACGTAAGTACGGGTCAAGAACGTCAAAGACGCGCAGAGACGTGAGAACGAGTGAGTCCCGTGACAATATCCCTTTTATAAGTTTTCTTGGATAAACTCTTTGAGCGCCACTAACTCTGTTTTAGTAAGCTTATAAATTAGAAAGAACTTTAGGCTAGTTCCTAGTTCTAATTCTATCTTATAGCCCCATACTATATACTCTAATAGCTTTTTACTTTTTAGGCTCTATAGTTTTTTACCGTACTTATAGTATCTCTTTAGTACATAACTTAAGCCTTACTTAGTCTCTTTATATATCGCTTTAACTTAGTACCATACTATCTTAGTTTGTTATTACATCTTGCGTTATTATATATCCTTAATATTAACTTAACCTATAACCCAATTAATCTTTAGATTATACTCCTGTAACTAAGGCATTTCTAATATTACCTTATCCCGTCCTAACAGTAGGATATTAAAAGATATTTTAACCTGTCTTCCCTTAATGGTTAACTAAATAGATCCTATTTTAAGATTAATAATGCCTCCTCTATAGGCTATCTAATCTCCTAAAATTATTATTAACTAATATAGGTGTTCTTTCTATCTATATAGTAACCCTATTCTTTTTACTGCTGCTAGTAATATATGGTTTCTTATTACTTTACTGTCTACTAGCGCCTTAAACTATTAATCTCGCCATTTTACTCTTAAATTTAGGTATTGTTTTTAAATTCCTTTAAGGGTTTAAGGCTCTACTACTAGCTCCCTTTAGTCCTATGGGCCTTTCCTTTTCCTAACTAATAGCTATTATATTTTAGCTATACTTAGTCCTTTATAGGCTAATACTTAGTTTATTTCTTTTCCTCTACATATTATAGATAAGTGTTCTTTAGACACTCCTACTACTATTATCCGTTTAGGTATTCTTCTATAAGAAATCTTTCTAGTTAAAGTATTAAGTCGCCTAACTCCTGTACTTCTGCTGGGTGCTATCTATATATATACTTAGTATTTCTAAACCTTTATTTATCTAGTGCCTAATATATCCTTATTAGGTACTTATAATGTTTATCTTTTAGTACTTTGTGCATACTATATATATTATCTATATAATATGCTGGGTGCTTTAGGTTAACTCATGTCTTATCTTTAGGCCTTAGTTTAAACCTCTCCCGTATTAATCTAAATGTTACTATATTATTTACTAGTACTACTACTTATATTATCTCTCTAGTCTATAGCCTATTTCTCTAGATCTTTTAATATTATTATTAATGCGCCCTTAATATAACTTATGTGCCTTTCTATTATTGCTTTATTATATATAACTTTCTTATCTAGCTATATATATGTAAGGGCGCGAAGAGGCTTCGGGGAAGATTCGAAGGAACAATATAAATTCTATCTAAATCTAAGGGTATATAGCTTTTAAAGAGAACAAGACGTTGCGTAAAGAAGAGAAGGGAATAACCAGAGAATCTTATAATTAAATAGTTAGGGGTCTTGGTCGATGCGTGCGCACGTATGCACGCGGACGGACTTTGGTAGAATTTGATTAATCTAGCAGAACTTGGCAGAAGTCAATTAAGCTGGCAGAATTCGGCAGAATTCGGTTAAAGCGTTAAGTTTATCTTGTTAAGTGTTTTACCAAGACATTCCTACTGTAACTAGGCTAGTCCCGTTACAGTACCCCCCCTTTGGCCGAAGGTTTAAAATAATTCAATTTGGTTAAGAATTTATAATTTTATTACATGTCGTATTTTCGCGTCAGGTGGCGGTCTTGGTAAGGTAGATCTGACTAATTAGATAACTTTAACCGCTAGTTAAAGTTCCTTAATATCTTGCGTATCACGTAATTGCGTTATAAACGTTATAACTTATTTTAAGTTCTTTTTAAATTTGAGTTTCGTGTATTCGTGTTAGGTGGCAGTTATTTGCCTTTATATTGTGTCCATCTAGCTAGAGCAGGCCGTAAAGGATGGTCCTTATGGAATTCTTTTACTAGGGAAGGCGCGTTGGCCTTAATCTAATTATAGGTTTCCTAGGTTTGTGTTTTATATCCTTCCTACTTAATAAGAAGTTTAAATTGCTTAGATTATGGTTTCTATCGCATATCGTTAATTAAGTTAATAAAGTAAGAACTATTACTATTATCAACAATTATAGGAGGTGGCGGTGGTACTTCGTAAGTTATAGGATTATCTTTTAAAGGTTGTAACAAGCTTACGTAAAACGTCGGGTATATTTTCATCTTAGTCGGCAGTTTAAGCTTATAGGCGTACGGGCTTAGTTTCTTCTTAATTTGGTATAGGCCCACAAACTTCCAATTAAGTTTCTTTAAGGGCCGTTAAGTCCGTATATTCTATGTATTTAGGTAAGCCATATCACCTTCCTTAAAGTCCTATACGGGAGCTTGTCCTTTGTTCACATACTATTCCTATACCATTTAAGCGTACGTTAATTCACTTCGTAACAGTTCCATTAACTACTTTATTTAATTAGCGAAGTTATGCGTGTTAATTAACTGGATCCGTTTAATCGTGGGTCCTATTATGTTGATTTTAGGTTGTGGTTTAAATCCAAGTTAAGGGTTTTATCCATAGGTCGCGTAGAACAGCGTCACGCCTATTAATACGTTTATTGTATTATTTGTAGTAAACTTAGCTAAAGGCAGCCATTTTTCCCAGTTGTCTTGCAGGTAGGAGTAATATATTTATAGGTATTGTTCTATAATCGCGTTCGCAATTTTGGTTTAACTATCTATCTCTAGATAAAATGTAGTTAAGAGTTGTGTTTAAATACTTAACCGTTTATATAGAGCTTGCTAGAAGTCTAAAACGAACTGGCTTCTATGGTTGGATATTATTAAGTTAGGAAGTCCGTGTAGCTTAAAGACGTGCTTAATAAAACATTTGGCTACTAATATCGCATTAATTATTACGGACAGCTTAAGTACGATGTTACGACTACTTGGAGAAGAGTTGGAGGAAGCTAGTTAGTTAATACAGGCACAGTCTAGGATAGAGCCAGTGGAACTATGTGACGAGGAATAGTAACTGAGGTTATATAGTTAATCTATAATCTATGGGATCCGAGGAATATGGGATCTATAAGCAGATCAACAGATTAATAGATCAACGGATTAACAGAGCAAAGGGATTTCTTAGGCGTATGGTTGTATATTTAAAGGACTATAGTCCCTACCCAGATAGTTCTCTCTTTATAGTAAATCTTAGAATACAATTGGAGTTAATCTGTTAGGCAACTACTCTACTAGTTATTATTATGTTGTTAATTTATTCTTATCTATATACCTAGCCCAATAATAGGACCCACTATAGTTCCTACTACAAGGTTCTGTTACATATTTACTACTAAGGTTACAGTATTAAATAAGATCGAACAACATGCCATCCAAAGCACCAGTCATAACGACGTTGACGGCAGCTACAACCTCAGGGCCAGGTGATACTAGTATAGACAATGGGGATTCTCAAGTAGTTACGCAAGGTCAGTTATAGAAAATGGTTAATCACTTATAAGACAATAATAGGATACTTAAAGAACGCATTAATAGAATTAGAGCAGTAAAGATTAAGTTACCTTTAATTAAACGGTTCTTAGGAGAAAAGTTAAAGCTTAAGGGATTTCTCACGTAGATGCACTTTAAGGTTATATAGAAAGGAGTAAAGTTAGTAATATTATTAGATTAAGTAGCCTATGCAGGATTGTTCCTAACAGGGAGGGCGCTTAAGTGGTTTAAACTATACCTTACGGAAATATAGGCTAATGGTATAACAACTACTAACCAGGACGTACGGTATATATTTACTAGTTAGAACAGGTTTACAGAATAGTTAATATAGATATTTAGAGACCTAGAGGCTATAACTACAGCGGAACAAAAGCTTTAGAACTTAGTATAACGCACTTTAGCAATTAAGTATATAACACAGTTTTAAACACTAGCTACGCAGGTTAAGTGGAACAATAGGGCGCTTATAGCATAGTATAAATAGGGACTTAAGGCTAAAGTCCAAAACGTAATTATCCTAATAAAAGATGCGGATACTCTAAGAGAGTTAATAGACCAGTTAATAAAGATCAATAATAGGATCTATTAAAGGGAACAAGCTAAGAGAGGGCAAGACAGAGTTCTATAGTCGTATAAGGCGTAGAGTACGCAATGATAGATATAGAGTTAAAAACTATGGAGTGGCGCAGAGCTAATAGACCTAAGCGGTACTAAAGAAACCTAAAAGTAGGAGAAGAAACTATAGAAACCTAAAGGTTAAGGATTAAGTAATCGTAGGACCTAGGAGCAGAGGCTAAACCAGGGATCTTAGCAGTAGAAGATATTTAGGCGGACTCCACAGCAAGAAAGATAGTTTAAAGATAGAGCTTATATAAATTATAGAAAATAAGGTCATTTTGCTAGAGACTATAGAGGTAGTTAGAGTAACTATACGGTAAAGGGAACCAGACCAGCAGGAGACACATATATATAGAGGGACGACGGTGCACTGTAAGAAATAAAAGAATATTTAATTAACAGTTTTGCGTATTATTACAACAACGCATACCAAATTTATAAGGACGCTAAGTACAGCGCAAGCTATTAGCTATAGGAGCTATTATTATTTAAGTTTAGAGGAACCAATAAACCAGCTTATAGATTAGATATTAAAGACAATAAATTTAACATAGGCGAAGTATTTACAAACAACAAGGTAACAAAGGCAGCTTACTAGGAGCATATAGACCTTAAAGAAGTCAAAACAGAAGTAGAAACTAAGACCATTACAAAACAAGGTTTAGTAACGGGTATTATAACACTATTAGATACAATTTCCATCGCTTTACAAGATAATAGGAGTAATGTTTAAAAGAAACTAAGTAAGTAGACAACTACTAGTGCTAGCTTATTACTTAATAAAGGTAAAAGGCCACAGGCTTAAGATTCTTAAGAAGAGATAAGAGAAGCTTAAGATTTTTAAGACAAGATAAGATATACCTAAGGACCTATAACGGACGAAAACCAATAGGAAAGGGCAGTAACTTAGTTTACAGATAAATAAATGAGTATAGGACGCAAGTTTAAGAACTACAAGTTTAGGGAACAAATAAGAACATTAGCAATCTTAGGTAAATATAGTATTTAGCCTAAAGATTAAACAGTTAATACTAGAATTAAAAAGCAAGACGACTACAAAGATCTAGCTGCAAGACACAGAAAACAAGAAACTATAGATAAGTTTAGGATAAAAATTATCGCATAGCAAGAGCAAAGGCTAGACAAAAGGTCAGCTACGCCAGGTTATATAAGGGATAGAGCACCTATATAAAGAGTTACTAATAGGCCAAGTACAGGGACACCTAGGGTAAAGTAGTTAGATAAACTGGAACAAGAAGAGGATCTAGATATCCTAACTAGGTTTAAAGAAAGATATACTAAAGAATATTATAATGCAGTAATAACAAGGTACTTTCTAACGGATAGACCATACACACTAAACCAGTTGTATGGAAAGTGGTATAGGCAGCGACATAACAACAAATAGGAAGACTTTTATATATAGCTAGATAAAAAAGTTGTCTAAAACCAACCCATTATAGAGAAACACATAAGTCACATTAAAGGAGCATTAATTATAATATTAAGGAACCTAAAAGAAGGATCTAGGGACTAGAGAAGTAAGTAACAAATCTTAATACCCACAGTAGAGATACTAGTAGTCAGGTTAACTAGGTATAGGTTTAAACTTAAAGATAAAGATAAACTAAGAGTTAACCTAAAACATATAGCGCATTATACACTATTATAGATAGCTTGTGTGGATAACATGTATAATATACATAGAGTACTAAAAGACAAGAACTGGAAGTACCTAGTAAGGATATATTAGGCACTAGAGGAAAAGCGGTTTAGAAACGCTAAGTATATATATAGATGGCACCCAGTAGAAGTATAAGGTTAGGGAGACTTAATACTTTAACTAGAAAGATTCCTTACGGAAGAATACCTAGATAGATAATAGTGGTGGAAGTACCTAAAGAACACTTATCTATAGCATATAGAGGAAAAGAAATAAACTAAGTATTGGCCTAAGTTGGACTAAGTATAAGCAGGATCTAGCAGCTAACAGTTAGGAAAAGGGGAGGCGTATAAAACTAGAGGGAACCAGTATTAGAGCCTTAGACCCTTAAAGAAATTTAAGGACAATACCTAAATTTATAAGTTAAATGGCAAGATCAGCAGTTTAAAGCGTTAATAGATAGTAGAGCAACTAGGAACCACATATTACCAAAAGCAGTAGAAAGAATAGGGTTACTATATAGACAGAAGGAACACCTATATCCACTTATAACAATTTTAGGAGATTAGATAGCCTATAGAGGAGGTATTATTAATCTTAAAACAGGACCTATTTAGTTAACTATTAAAGGAAGACCAGTCAGAATGTCTTTTAATATCCTACCATTAGGACAGGACGAGGCAATATTAGGAATGCCTTAGTTATAGGAGTACAATCTAAAGATCAATTAGGTTATAGGTTAGGTTAATATTAAGGATACTTAATGACGCAAAGTGTGATAGCAAACTAAGTTGGTATAGTACTAAGTTAGAGCGATATATAAAGAGACTAAGCGAGGCTTAAGTTATGTACCAAAGAGATACTATAGGTATAGTAAAAAGTTATAGTTACTAGAAAGTGAAAAGCTGTTAAAACACGCAGCATAGGACTATAAGATAGAATTAAAAGAAGGAATAAGTTTAAAGTTCTTTCTAATTTATAAGCTTACTAAAACAGAGTTAGTAGCGCTTAAGGAGTTTGTCCAGGAGAACTTACGCAAGGGATATATTAAACCATTATAGTTATTAGCAGGATATCCAGTACTATTTATCCTAAAGAAAAACGGAAAACTTAGGATATGTATAGACTATAAATAGTTAAACAGCATTACTAGGAAGGATAGGTATCCTTTACCCTTAATTAGCGAAATCTAAGACAGGATAGGCAACGTAAAGATCTTTACGAAGATAGATCTAAAATAGGCATACTATTAGATCAGAATTAAGGAAGGCAATAAATAGAAGGCAGCCTTTAGGTTAAAGAAAGGACTATATAAGCCATTAGTTATATAATTTGGGCTTATAAATGCATTAGCAATGTTCCAGAAGCAAATTAATAGTGTATTAAGAGAACACTTAGATGAGTTTATTATAGCATACCTTAACGATATTATTATCTACTTAGAGAGTAAGGAAGAACACAGAGAACACGTTAAATAGGTCTTAAAGAGACTATAGGAAGAATAGATGCTAGTAGTAATTAAAAAATACAAGTTCTTTATAAGGAAGACCAATTTTGTAGGATTTATTATTAAACTAGGGAAAATCAGCATAGACCTAAAGAAAGTCAAAGCCATAGTAAGTTTGCAAGAACCAGAGAATGTTACGCAGTTAAGGTCGTTTTTAGGGTTTTGTAACTACTATAGGAGGTTTATAGCATAGTGGTTAAAAAGTATTAAGCTATTTACAAGACTAATAAAGAAAGAGGAACCGTAGGTTTGGGGTAGTAAGTAGAGGAAGCTATTCTAGGAACTTAAAGAGTTGTTTACCTAAAAGCTAGTCCTTAAGATCTATCAACTAAAGTTAAAAACGGTTGTTAAGACAGACATATTAGACTTTACACTAGAAGTATACTTGCTATAGAAACACCAGGACGCATAGCATCCAGTAGCATACTATAGTTAAAAGATAACACCACTAGAGTTAAATTACAATATCTACAACAAGGAGTTACTAGGCATAGTTACAGCACTTAAGGAATAGAGAGCATTCTTATAAGGCACAGAGAAACCATTTATGGTTAAGATAAACCATAAGAACCTTATAGGATTTCTAACAATAAAGGAACTCAACTAAAGACAGGTTAGATGGGCGGAAATGCTTATAGAATACCATTTTGAAATTCAGCATATTAAGGGTACAGACAATGCACAAGCAGATGCTCTAAGTAGAAAGGCTAAACTATAAAATAACGAAAAGCTATTAGGAGCTTTGTTATAAAAGAATTAAGACGGATTAATTAGGTATAATTATCTAAGAATTATAGCAACTAAAGAAAGTTAGATCTATAAATTACTAGAAAGTAATTAGACATAAAAGATCTAAAAAGCATAGGTAGAGAATCTAGACTTAGAGTAATACAAAAATAGAGAAGCAACGTATATACCTAAGTCTATTACAGAAGAATTTATTAAGGAATTCTATAAGGGAATAATATAAGGATATAACGGAGCTACAGGCTTAGTGTTGAGACTTTAAAAAGAGTATATTATTTAAGGAATCTGGGGACTAGTAAGATAAGTTATAAAGAAGTATCTAAATTACTAAAGAAATAAACCGACAAGGCATAAGCCGTATAGAGGGCTATAACCTGTCAAAGTACCAGGAAGACCATAGGAGGTTATATTATAGGACTTTATTGTTAAGTTACCAAAGTTAAGAGATCCTATTATAGGATAAGATTATAACGCGATTTTAGTAATAGTGGACAAGCTAACAAAGTAGGGATACTTTATAGCATATATAGAAGAGATATTAGCAGAAGATATTGCTAGAATCTATATAAAGGAAGTGTTTGTAAGACATAGAGCACCAGATAAGATTATATCGGATAGAGATCTAAGATTTATAGCAGTATTTTAGGAAGTGTTTCTAGCAGAATAAGGAGTTTGCGCAGTAATATCTACAGCGTATTATCCGCAGATGGATGGACAAACGGAAAGACTAAACTAGACACTAGAATAGTATCTAAGGCATTATATTAATTACGCATAGAATAATTGGGTATCGTTATTACCAGTTATATAGTTTACATATAATATAACACCATAAGAAGGAACGGGGACATCACCATTTAAGGCGAATTATGGATATAAACTAAGAACATCGTTATCGCCACATTAAGCAAAAAAGACGAGTAGCACAGCTAAGCAAAGAATAGAGATATTAATAAATCTTTATATAGACCTTAAAGAAACAGCTAAACTAGTACAAGAATAAGTAAAAAGGTACTATAATACTAGGAGATCTAAGGGACCAGATCTTAAGAAGGGAGATAAAGTATAGCTACTATACAAAAATTTTAAGAGTTAACAACTAAGCAAGAAATTAGACTATGTTAGACTAGGACCTTTCGAAATTGCGTAAAGAATTTTATTAGTTATATACAAGTTAAACCTACCAGCTAAAATAAAGATCTACCCTATATAATATATCGCGATGCTAGAACTAGCACACGGAGATATTAAGCCACCAGTTTATAAAGTAGACATATATAGAGGACAAGAGGAAGATAAATGGCAAGTTTTAAAGATCATTAGTTATAAGGACGTAGATAATAAAACGTAGTATAAAGTAAAGTGGATAGGCTATAGTAAGACTACCTAGGAACCACTAAGCAACCTAGAGAACGCTATAGGAAAGGTACAGGAGTATTAGAAGAAAAGGGGTTAGGCGGTACTAACAAGGAAGGATCGCTAAAGAATAAGTCACCTAAGGGGGACCTAAGAGGAGCACCTGCTAAGCTACTTGGAGTTGTTTCCCTTGCTAGTAAACACGAGTCTGCCTTAGCCTCCTCTGCTTCTAGCTTACGGAGACCCTACTTAACTAGGCGAAACTCCTTAGAGCGAACCTTCTCACGCACCTTTTTAAGACGGGTTAGCTAAGCGAAGATAGTCTATTAAAGTTTAAACGCGTAAGCAGATGCTTCTAACGCACGGCGTTAAGCCTCTAGCAACAGGGCTGATTCCTTAGCGGAACAACAAAGTTTATTATAGGCGGCCATAAGCGAGCTCTTAAGCCTTGCGGCCTTAGATTAAACGCGAGACCCTATAATAAGTTACTTAGGGAACTCGAAGACTATTAAGAGTTATAGGACGCGCATATTTAGCGTTAGACACAGAGCGAACGTTATAAAGTAATCAAACATTTGACTTAGTGCATTCGGCATAGGAGGATGGTTAGTAACCGGAGGGAGCTATAATCGCAACATACACCAACTTCTTGTTGGCGTAATAAGAATAGGAAGGCATGGCCTTATCTAAGGAAAGAATCTTAAGTACTACACAATTGCGACGATCAGTAGAAGAAGAAGAAGAAGCTTTAGGTATAATAAGTAAGGATATTAACTAAGTTAATTAAACGGACATTATACCTCTAGTAGACGACTTGGAGATGTTAGGAATCTTCGAGGACGAAGATAAAGAGAAGGGAGATAGTGTTACGGACAGCTTAAGTACAATATTACAACTACTTGGAGAAGAGTCGGAGGAAGCTAGTTGGTTAATATAGGCACGGTCTAGGATAGAGCCGGTGGAACTATATAACGAGGAATAGTAACTGAGGTTATATAGTTAATCTGTAATCTATAGGATCTGAGGAATGTGGGATCTATAAGCAGATTAACAGATTAATAGATTAACGGATTAATAGAGCGAAGGGATTTCTTAGGCGTATAGTTATGTATTTAAAGAACCATAGTCCCTACCCAGATAGTTCTCTCTTTGTAGTAAATCTCAGAATATAATTGGAGTTAATCTGTTGGGCAACCACTCCACTAGTTGTTATTACGTTGTTAATTTGTTCTTACCTATATACCTAGCCTAATAATAGGACCCACCATAGTTCCTGCTACAAGGTTCCGTTACATTAATTAAGTCTATGGGAATTATATATCGCATTTTTATAAGGCGGTTAATAACTACTATAATATTTGTAAACCTATTACTGCTAGGCAAGTTGACTATAAAGTTAATTAAGATGTCGTGCTATCTTTATATCGGAATTGGTAGTGGTTAAAGTACTCCTTACTTCTTTATATAAGAGGTCTTTCCACGCACGCATATCCTGTATGCTCGAACGTATTTTCGTACGTAGTTGTGCATTATAGGCTAGTAGTATACTCGTTAAACAATCTTATAGGTCTTCGCATGGCTAGGATGCCCTGCTATAGGGGAGTTGTATATAAAATTAAGTATCCTAAATCGTAAAGGTTTGGAATTCGGAACTACCATCTTCTATTAATAGTATAATCGATTATTTTGAATTTCGCATTTAGCGAGTGTAATATCCTTATGCTATCATTTTCCTGTTTAAATTGCTTTTATTATATCTATTATCTATATATTGTTCTTATATTTGTATTCCATTAGCTTATTAATTTCCATATCCCATTTATTAACTTCTAATTTATTTCTGTCAAGTTCCGCATCTAGGAATATAGGGCGTAGCTTTTTAAAACGTTTAGGGGGCAGTAAGATCCGTAATTAATTTGTAATCCATTTGTCCAAAGCGTTTACAGGTAGGTCCTGTAATCGTTATATTAATGCGTTAGGCTTCTAATTAAGTTTACCTGGTTAGTATATAATCTTAAAGTTAAATTATAAGAGGTATTTGGCCCAACGAATTTGGCGCTGCGTTAATTGTTTTATAGTTATAAAGTACTGCAGGTTCTTATAGTCCGTTAATACGCATATTGGGAACAACAATCCTTTAAGCTTGGGACGCCATTGTTTAAAGCATTTAATGATTGTAAGCAGTTCCTTATTATATATCTTGTAGTTTAATTTAGCAGAGGCGAGTTTCCAAGAGAGAAAGGCTACTGGACATAGCTCGCCGTTCTTATTATATTGCAATAACACTCCTTCTAGTACATGATTAGACGAATCTGTTTCAATAATGCATTCAAGGTTAGGGTCAAAGTAGGCGAGAATTGGAGCAGTTGTAAAATGATGCTTTAGGTCGTTAAAAGCTTATTCGCATTTAGTAGTTTATTTAAATTTTATATTCTTTCTTATTAGGTTTACTAATAGCTAGGCAATTTCCGAGAAGTGGTTAATAAATTAATAATAGAAGTTTGCGAATCTTAGAAATCCTTAAACGTCTTATATATTGCTAGGGCTTCCCTAGTTTATAATCGCGGCGACTTTCTTAGGGTCTATTTTAATTCCGTCGCGGGATATAATTAAGCCTAAGTACGTAACCTCGGACGCGTGGAACTTGTATTTCTTAATATTACATTATAAGCCCGCATCTTATAGGCGTTTAAGAACCATTCTAATGTGTTTCTAATGTTCAGAAAGCAAAGACGAGTAGATTAAGATATCGTTAATATATACAGTAACGAATATATTAAGGAATTCACGAAGCGTATTGTTAACGTATTGCTAAAACGTACCGGGACTGTTTTTTATGCTAAATGGCATTACTAGGTATTCAAAGAGTCCCTATTATGTACGAAAAGCTGTGTACTTCTCATCTCCTTCACGTATACAGATTTTATTAAAGACAGCGACTATATTAAGCTTTATAAAGTACCGTGCCTTTGCTAAACGGTTGAGCGTTTCTTAAATTAGGGGAATTGGATATTGGTTTTAAATTGTAATTGCGTTTAGAGCTTAATAATCAATATAAAATCTTAAGCCTCCTCCTAGCTTTTTAACGAATAGTATGGGTAAGGCGAATGGAGATTAACTAGGGCGAATAAATCCTTTTTCTAGATGCTTATTAAGGTATTGTTGTATCACAAGCAGTTCTTCTTATAATATACTATATAGCGGACCGAACTTTGGTGTTATACTAGGCTTAAGTTTTATCTTAAAATCGTGCTTATCTTGGTGTGGGGCTAGTTAGTCTACAAATTGTTTTTTAAACTCGTTAATTAGATTGTGGTACTCTTTGGGTATAAGAGGTTAAGGATTAATATACTATTTTGGTTCTAGTGCTTTCTTAATGTCTTCTATAGTTATAGCAAAGATTTTGTAATCTCGTCTTTTTGCTAACAAGATAAAGGGTGCGGCCTATATTATATAAATTTTAAGAGGTTTTAACGTAACATCTTTATATTCTTTACTGCAATTAGCAGTCGTAGCTTTATCATATTGGTTTAAGGTTCGTGGTAAGGGTAATTTATATTATTTTAAATTTGAATAGTTGTGTGCATATTTATAGGGCAAATGGGTTTTCAAGCAATAACTTTGGCAGTAGGTTATACGGAACTTTAGTATTTCTTTAACCCAGCTAATTAAAGGGTTATGTTGTTTTAGCTATCTATGTCTAAGTATTATTTTATATTGCTTTAGGGGTGTTACGAATAGGGAAATATATTTAAGGTGTTCGCCTATCTGCATTTTTATAAGAGCGTAGTATGTCAATTCGCTATATATTGAGGGTTTGCCATTAAAGCCTTATAGGCCTTAGGGCTTATTGAGTTTCTTTAAATTTAGGCGTTAGGTTTTTGCGTAGTTCGTATTAATAAAGCCTATGCTGGTAGCTCCGCTGTCTATAAGGATTTGTACCTCCTTCTATTTTCTAAGTATTTAAATTTTGCTAAGTACATTAAGGGAGTTGTGTTATGTATTAGCGCTAGAAGAGCCTAGATACTTATACTCTTCCACTTCTTATCCTAAGGCGTGACTTGGCCCTAGGACGATTTGTTTTCTAAGTTAGCTAAAGGTAAGATGCTTTATAACAACTGGGTATAATTTATAGAATAAGTATAAGTTAAGAAGTAAATACGGCTTAAAGAACAAGTGCGATTTAAGAAGTGGGTGCGATTTAAAGACTAGGAGGAACTACAGCGGACTTTTTTAAAATGGTAAGTTTGGCAATTTCTTTAGATATATCCTTTTCTACTATATCCAAAGCATTCTCTATTTGCGGCTTAAGTTCTTCGTTTATTAGTTCCTAAGGGTGCGTAGAATTGAGTGGCGTTAAGGTCCATAGGGTTATGCATAGGTTTTAGAGAAGGGTCGCGCTTTAGGGTATATATTGGTTTTATAGAGCTTTAAACACAAAGTATAGTTGGCTTTAGAGAATAAGTCTGTTTATTATATTAAAGGTCCTTATTAATTTGTTAATACATTATAGCAAATTCGGGTAGGTCCTTTAGCAGTTCCCTACCTACTAACTATGCTCTAATTTTATCTGAAATAGCTTATTAAAGAGCAGCAACTTTAGCGGCTTTATTCTAATCTAGTTTGCTAATAAGGCCTAAAAATTCCAAAAAGAAGCTTGTAAAGTCTTGGTTCCGTTATTATAGGTTTTTAAGTTTGGTAACAGCAGTGTATTCGCGGCTAGCGTTATTGTATATTTGTTCTAGTAGAGAGATAAAGGTTTTAAAATTAACAAAGGTGTTATTATAGAAGAATGGGTCCATGGTTTATATAGCATCTTTACTTAAATAAGACATTCTATAGCTAACCTTACTAGCTTTGGTAGGGTATCGGTTATAGTTTATTAAAAGTTTAAGACGGAGCTTGGTTATAAAGGGATATAGGTTATTTTAATTTCTATTAAATATTAGAGGGTTAGGAAGCTTTTTTAATTTCGCGGTAGGTACTAGGTTTGTTATAGGTATAGGTTAAGCTACCATTACTAGTTTAGGGTTTGTATTTAACGGGCCAGGTTTGGATACAGTTATATTAATTTCGTTTATAGGCGGTGTCGGGGTCTCTAATATAAATGCTTAGACGTTATGGAGTTCTTTATAGAGTGCTTCCATTAATCGCTAATGCTGGGCTTCTAGTACAGCCCGCTACTAAGCTAAGGCATCTGTAAAGGACTGTTGTATTATAGTTAACTATTCCCTAACTAGGGATATAATACTTATGGTTATTAAAGAGGATTTGGGTTCGTTTGCCATTTTAATAGTAGTTGTTTTTTAACATAACGTAATATAAGGGCGCGAAGAGGCTTTAGGGAAGATTTAAAGGAATAATATAAATTCTATCTAAATCTAAGGGTATATAGCTTTTAAAGAGAACAAGACGTTGCGTAAAGAAGAGAAGGGAATAACCAGAGAATCTTGTAATTAAATAGTTAGGGGTCTTGGTCGATGCGTGCGCACGTGCGCACGCGGACGGACTTCGGTAGAATTCGATTGATCTGGCAGAACTTGGCAGAAGTCGATCAAGCTAGCAGAATTCGGCAGAATTCGGTCAAAGCGTCAAGTTTATCTTGTTGAGTGTTTTACTGAGACATTCCTACTGTAACTAGGCTAGTCCCGTTATAATATAAAAGTCTTTCTACTTATCATTATATCGCTATCTATACTACTTTTAGTATAGCTCTATAAGTATATACAATCTATTTATAAGGAAGTATCTTTCTATTACTGCTTAATAATAGCCTTTTATATATTGTTCTATAAACCTAGTTAAAATCCCTAAATCCTTTTCTTGTTCTAGTTCTTCTAGCTACTTAGCTCTAGGTATATCTGCCCTTAGCCTATTAGTAACCTTTTATATAGGTACTCTGTCCCTTAAATAACTTAGTATACTAAATCTTAGATCTAGTTTCTGCTCTTATTACGCGAAGATTTGTTGCCTAAACTCTTCTATAGTTTCCTTGGGTTAACGTCTCTTAAATAAATCCTTAAAGTCTTTATACTTCTTAACCTCTATATTAGCTTTATGCCCCTTAGGTAGAACACTCTGTCCTTCTAGAATTATTATAGACTTTATTTATTCTTTAAAATCTTAGTTCTAAGGACTATTTAGTCCTAAGCTTGCTTCCTTTTTAAGCTTTGCTCCTACTTTAGTCCAACTAGGCTTTCCTAGCATTCTTATCTTATTTTAAGAATCTTAAATCTTACTTATCTTATCTTAAGAATCTTATACCTGCGGGAAGCTGCGTTTTATACTTATTTGCTTATTTCTAAACTAAGCTACCATCCTATCCTATCGGTTTTTATCTATTATAGGTCCTGGGTCCTCTCTTATCTTATCTTAAGAATCTTAAGCCTGTGGCCTTTTGCCTTTATTAAGTGGTAAGCTAGCACTAGTAGTTATCTGCTTGCTTAATCGCCTTTAGATATTACTCCTTTCGTCTTATAAAGTAATAGATGCTGTATTTAACGGTGTTATAATACCCGTTACTAAACCGCGTTTTATAGTAGTCTTAGTCTCTACTTCTATTGCGTTATTAAGGTTTATATACCCTTAGCTAGCTGCCTTTTATTCCTTATCGCTATTAATTAATAAGTACTCTAACTCTATTGTTATTGTCGCTAATCTTTATCTATATGTTACTATAATATCTTAATCTAGCTTATAGAGTTAATCTTATTCTTTATCTATTAATCTTAATTAATTAGTTAATTAATTCTCTTAATATATCCGCATCTTCTGTTAGGATAATTACGTCCTAAACTTTAGCCTTAAGTCCCTATTTATACTGTGCTATAAGCGCCCTATTATTCTACTTAACCTATATTACAAGTGTCTAAAACTATATTATATACTTAATTGCTAAAGTACATTATACCAGATTTTAAAGCTTTCTCTTTACCATAGTTATCGCTTCTAGATCCCTAAATATTTATATTAACCTTTCTATAAATCCATTTTAGTTAGTAAATATATACTATACTTCCTTATTAGTAGTTATTATTCCGTTTATATAGATCTTAGTAAGGTAAAGTTTAAACTATTTAAGTGCTCTTCCTAATAGAAACAGTCCTGTATATACTACTTGGTCTATAGGTATTGCCAACTTCGCCCCTTCTTGTATAACCTTAAAGTGTATTTGCGTAAGGAATTCTTTAAGCTTTAACTTTTCTTCTAAGAATTATTTAATAGACGGTAACTTAACTTTAGCTGCTCTAATGCTATTAAGTCTTTCTTTAAGTATCTAATTATTATCTATTATTTAATTAACCAGTTCTTATAACTAATCTACCGTAACTAGCTGTAAATCAGTATCTCTTATACTAGTATCTCCTCCTAACCCTAAGGTTGTAGCTACTATAGATAGCGTCTTAACTCGTGCTTTTAGTGGTATATTATTTAACTTTATTAATACTGTAACCGTAGTAGTAAATATATAATAAAGCCTTATAGGAAATACTACGGTAGACTTATTATTAGGTTAAGTGTATAGATAAACAGAAAGTTAATAACATAAGTACTAATAACTAGTGGAGTGGTTGCCTAATAGATTAACTCTAATATATTCTAAGATTTACTATAAAGAAAAGAACTATCTAGATAGGGACTGTAGTCCTTTAAATACACATCCATACTCCTAAAAAACTCTCCTTGTATATAAAATACGTATTATACGCGTTATACGTACATTCCCTTTGTATACTGCGTACACTATATATAATATTATATGACTCGCTTACTATTCCTTATTATATACTTCCACGGGTTACATCCTGGACAGTGCCTATATTAACTAATTAGCTTCTTCTAACTCCTCTCTAAGTAGTCGTAACATCGTACTTAAAGCGTCCGTAACAATGTATCTAATATCGTCTTATAGATAATAAAAAGCATTAAGGACTTCCAGAATATTGCGACTATTAGATAGGGACCTAGATTTAAAGCCTACCTAAGTTTATAATTAGTAGTTAGAAGGAACTTATAAAAAAGCTTTAGATAGACTACTAAGGAAGTAACTATTTTTAATAAGTTAAAACGGTAGAATTCTTGGAAGCTTATATACTATAATGCAGAAATAACCCACCTAGTAATATACGCGAATACTATAAATAGTCTACACTAATTTCCTAGAAGGTTACTAAGGCTAGTAATTTAGAAAACCGTAAATAAGGATAACGTATTTCATTACTAAGTGTCCGACATTACTAAGTGTCCGATAATTTCCTTAGCGTCTACTATCTACCTTTACATAACTATGTCTTGATAAAACAATATACAATCTATTTAAAAAGACGGTAGAATTAATCTAACTTTATAATCCTATCTTTAAGGCCAATTTTTAAGCGCCAAAGCTGCTACTAAATTGTTTAATATTAATCCCCGCACCCTCCGCCGACGCGTTAACGAAATATAGGCATAACGCGATTATGTCCTAAACTGCCGTAAGCTTACCTAGACCAAAGAGCAGACGATCGTCCAATACATCCTCAACCTTAATTCGCAAGGGTTTCCTCCCTAATAGTATAAGGTAGAAGATATAGTAAATAAACTATTAAGTGCGCGGGGTAGAGAGCTAGTAGGTAAATACTAGGTAAAGAGGTTCGTAACGCGTTTAGATAAGCTTAAAATGGCTTTTAACTAAGTAAAGAACCGTTAGAGGATATAGTAGGAAAATCTAGAGGTTATTAGCGCGTGGTTTAAGCTTATTAAGAAGACTAAAGATAAGTACGGTGTCCAGAATAATAATATATATAACTTTAACAAGACTAGCTTCTAAATAGGCGTTATTGGGCCTATAAAAGTAGTTACTAGCTTTAAAAGACGTACTTAACCAGAGCTTATTCAGCCAGGCCATTAAGAGTAGGTAACTGTTATCTAGAGTATCTGCACTATAGGGTATGTAATCCCACCGTTTATTATCTATAAAGGGCATATATATATCTCTGCGTGGTATAAAAAGCTAAAATACTATATAATTGGAAACTCTCTGTCTTAGAGAACGGCTGGACTAATAACAAGCTTAGAGTTGCGTGGTTAAAGCACTTTAACGCATATATAAAGGATTAAATAGTAGGGTCTTAGAGGCTTCTTATTTTAGACGGTTATAAGAGCTACCAATTTTAAGATTTTAAGGACTACTGCCTTAAAAACAGAATCCTTACGCTCTATATGCCCGTCTATTCGTCGCATATACTATAGCCTCTAGATATAGTCTGCTTTGCGCCGTTAAAGCTAAAGTACTCCCAGCGCGTTTAAGACTTAGTATGCTAGCACGTCTTCTATATTAATAAGAAAGCCTTCTTACTAGTCTTTAAAGACGTGTTTTTTAACGTATTTATAATAGAGAACTATTAAAAGGCCTTTAAAGCGTTAGGTTTCGTTCTACTAAACCTATTAATAGTACTTAACTGTCTTAAAGTACGGTTATATACCCTACTAGCACACCCACTACTAGAGACCCCCTAGTAGTTAAAGACTCCGTCTAATACGCCTAAGTTAGATTATAGTTAAAGCTAGTAAAGAAATCCTTTACTATATCGCCTATAACGGCCCAGTCTTACTTCTAGCAGCTTATTAAAGGTGCTAAACTAATACTATACTAAAACGCTCTTTAAGAGTCACGGATTACTAAGCTTAAAGAGCAATTAGCAGTAATGACTAAGCGGAAGGGTCGTAAAAGGAAGCGTCTCCAGACAGGTACCACCCGAGAGTTTAGTGTAATAGCTAATTAAGTAGCTTCTAAAGCATTAGTAGCGGTTAAGAAAGCTTAAAGAGGTAGTAGTAGTAATGGTCGGAATAGGGCACTAGCGACTTAACGTTGCTGTAGAAAGTGCGGAGAGACTAGGCATAACACGCGAATATATTAGGAGAATAGAGAGCCTTCTCCTAAGTCTAAGGCGAGTACTTAGTATATATTTTTAGATAGTTCTAGTAGTGATAATAAGGATCCTGTTACTTAAGTTGGTTATACTAAGAAATTATTAGACACTTAGTAATGTTGGACACTTGGTAATAGAATACGTTATTGGTTTATAAAAGTGTTACTATTATGGGACACCTCCGTAACACCTTATATACGTCCACCTGTTCCCACCTGTTTCCACCTATTTCCACCAACGCAGCAAGAAGAGACCGACCGCGAGACGACAATCTAACGGCAATCTGCCGCATTCTGCCATATTCTACTAAGTCCACCGAATCCTGCCAAGTTCTGCCAGGACCGCTACTCGAATCCTATTCTACTCCATATATGTGTTGACTAAGCAACTAAACTAACGATATATACCCTTTCTTCCTGTTTCCTTACCTTTTCTCCTTACACAACGTCTTAACTTTATCACATAGTTTATATATATAGCTTAATAATATCTACTTCGCTATATATTATTACTACTTGTACTCACTCCGTGACACAATGTTGTGTTAAAACCTATATTCTGCCCTGCCTTATTTAAAATATAGAACGACCTTAAAGCCCCTATAACAGCCGCCAATATTATACCCGCACTCTAGGAATAATTGGTAGATATACAAAAGTCCTTTATAGACACCCTTGCATAAAACTAAGCTGCTATAGCTTAATAGTAAGCTAAATAAGAAGCACGGCACCAGAAAACAATTAAGGCCCTTTAAAAAGAAATCCGTACCCTTAAGACGCCCACGCTAAGCCCTTAAGACCGGTTGCTATTACTAAAAGCTAATACGCGGAACGCGAGCCCTAAACTAGTAATAGTTATCCCACTAGTAGAACTAACTACTGCGCTATAACGATCTAAACGATTACTAGACCCTCTAATATTTACCAGTAAACGATAAAAACTCCAATTATTCCTAAGCCGGCTTAAAAATAAGCTAACTGGTAACATTAACCGCTACCTAACTAAAGCTAACTGACTTTATTATGCCCTAAGTTAACTAGGAGGAGATATAGCTAACCTTATTAAACCTCTTTAACCGAACTTAGTACTAAGCCTAATTATACTTCTTAAAGCTATATATGGTAACCTAAACTGCTAAGCTACTGCCTAGAGAAAAATAAACTATATAACTTAAGGAATATAAAGCTTTCTAGTATACTTCTCTGAATTTAACCGTTACGTAAAAGAAACAGGCTGGAACGACTCCATACTAATTAACAGCCTTATTAAATCCCTAAGTCCTAAACTAAAAACCTCCCTAATAGGTATAGACCTACTAGGAGCCTTTAATGCCTGCGCAAACGTTATTAATAAACGGTATAATAATATACTACGCCTAACACCAAAGTCCACTCCTTAATATAATACAACAGCTCCGTAAACGTCTACTAAGTTATTATCTTAGCCTAAGCACCCTAACGCCATGGATATTAATATAGGGACCCTAGGATACGCTCTACTAGGGTCCCCTAAATAAGAATAACGTATTAAGCTAGGCCTTTGCTTTAAATGCGGAAGCAAGGAATATATTTTAAGATACTGCTCCGTCCCTATACCCCAACACAACTTATAAACGGCTAATACTAATAACCGTTCACTATATTAATCCTCTAGTTACCGTCCCTGATCTTTACCTAGCTCCAGCCCCACGTCTAGTAAGCACTACTTATAAGGATAAAGTTACAACTAATATTCTGTAGGAACCCCTTCCCGCTTACTATTAAAAGGCATATCCTAGAGTTAAGTCGCTCTTTAAGATAGCTATATTATAGGATCTCGTTAAACGCATTAGATGTTATAAACCCTAACTCTTAGGATTATAGTATAACTATTAACTGCCATCTTTGGCAGAAAAGTTAATAGGCTAACACTTAAGTCCTAATTAACACAGGAGCTAGCGGTATAGGATTTATTAATAAGATCTTCGCGTAAGACAATAGGTTTACCCTAATACCCCTTAACTAATATATTAACGTATTTGGATTTAATAGCAAACGCACTATCTTAGGCCGTATTACTTACGTAGCGGCCCTAAAACTCCAATACCTAAACTATAAAGAATTAATTAAGCTCTTTATAACTACCCTAGGTTACCTAGTAATCCTTAGATAATCCTAGATAAAGCTATATAAGGTAACTATTAATTAGGACAACCTTAAGCTTCTATTTACCGCCTCCCGTTACAAGCAGAAGTGCCTTATGATTTACTGCTTAGACCCTAAACTAAAATCTGAAAAATCCACTAGGATCTACTAGTTTAAAATTTCCACCGACGTCCACCCTGCACCTAAAAAGTCCACCCGATTCCACTAACCCGAGAATTCCACCAAATTCCACTAATATAAGAATTCTACCGACGTCCACTAAGAACCTGGAAATTATACTGAACTATATAAACCAACTCTAACCGTTGCACCCTAAACTAAGTAGAAGCTTAAGCTTAATATATAAAGGTACTAAAAGAACTGGTATTCCACTATAAAAAGGATATTTAAAGAACCTAAACCTAAATCTAATACTAACTCTGTACCTAATACTAAACCTAAAACCATGTAAGAAACTAAGGATAATCTAAGCCCGCTTAACATCTTAGATATCTATATAATTAGAGCTACCCTGTTAGTATAACTTGCCAGGAAACCTAAATATACGATCTTTGCCGTTACAATGGCTGATATTAAGAAGGCCTTAGCACTAAAGAAGTATACTAACCTGGCTATAAAAGTACCAGTAGAATACTATAATTATTTAAATATATTCTTATAAAAGGAAGCTAATAAGCTACTGGAACGCCGTCTATATAATTATAAGATTATAGTTAAAGAAGGAAAACATCCTGGATTTGGACCCTTATACGGAATGTCCTAAAACAAACTCTAGGTACTATGGAAGTACTTAGACAAACATCTAGATAAAGGATTTATTAGAGCAAGTTCTTTACCTATAGCCGTACTAGTAATCTTTGTTAAGAAACCTAGCGGCGGTCTGCGCTTCTATATAGACTACTAAGCTCTTAACGCTATTACTATTAAAAACTAATACCCAATCCTATTAATCTAAGAGACGCTAAACTAATTAAGCAAGGCTCGCTTCTATACAAAGCTTAATATTATCTACGTATTTAACCGCCTCTATATTACAAAAGGAGATAAATGGCTTACTGTATTTCGTACTTAATACGGATTATTTAAATACTTAGTAATGCTATTCAGCCTTATAAACGCCCTAAGTTTATTCCAATACTTTGTAAATAATACCCTACGCCTATACCTAGACGTTTTTTGTACTGCTTATATTAACAATATCTTAATATATAGCAATAATCTAGCTAAACACTAAAAACATGTTAAACTGGTCCTATAAGCCTTGCGCGGAGCCAGCCTATAATTAGATGTAGATAAATGCGAGTTCCATAAAACGGAAGTCCTATATCTTAGACTTATTATTTCTATAGACGGCGTATAAACGGACCCTAAGAAAGTTAAAGTAATTGTAAACTGGTAAGAACCTGAGAATGTTAAGGATGTAAGGGCCTTTATAGGCTTTGCCAACTTCTATTAATAGTTTATTAATAACTTCTCCGCCTTGGTTTTACCCCTTGTGGCCTTAACCTAAAAGGATAAAGCCTTTGTCTTTAATAAGGAATATAAGAAGGCCTTTGCTTATCTAAAGGTTATATTTACCACTATACCTATGCTCCAACACTTTAACCCAGACTAAATAAGTGTTGTAGAAGCTAACTTATCTAATTACGTTACTAGAGGCATTCTGTCTTAATATAATAAGGAAGGAGTATTGCACTCTATAGTATACTTTTCGAAATGACTAAGCCTAGCCGAATGTAATTACAAGATCTACGATAAGGAATTGCTGGCTATTATTAGATACTTTGAGCAATGGCGACTAGAACTAGAAGAAGCTAGATTCCTAATTAAAGTTCTTAGTAACTATAAAAACCTGTAATACTTTACAACTATAAAACAGCTAAGCCACCGTTAAGCCCGCTGGTTAGAATATCTGTTCTGATTCCGATTCTTAATTATATACCGCCTAGGCGTTTAAGGCTAGAAGCCTAATGCCCTAACCCAACGTTTATAGGACGTACTAGCTTAAGAAGAAGCGCGCTCCTACTATAATTAGACCCTGCTCCACCCTAAGCTATTTAAACCTCCTACTAAAGATCTTACGGTATACGTTCTTAAAATAACCGATTAAACTATTGAATAGATTATAGTTGATAAATATCTAAATAATAAGTTTATTTAAGAGACGCTTAAGCTAATTTAAGATGGCGTTAGACGCTCTAAAAAGATTTCTCTAAGTAAATATAAAGCCTATGGAAACTACTTGTACTACCAGAACCGCCTAGTTGTCCCTAATTACAATAAACTTAAGCTTAAGCTTCTTGAACACATATATAATCTACTAGTAGCCGGCCACCTAGGCTAAGGAAAAACTCTAGAACTACTCTAACGGAAGTACTACTAGCTGCTATACCTACTAACGAGCTAAAGCTTTATATAAGATGTATAACGGCTTCCTAAAACCACTGCCTGTTCCGGACCGAAGATGGAAGGATATCTCAATTAACTTTATTGTTAACCTCCCTATAAGTAAAGGCTGCACAAACATTATAGTAGTTATAGACCGACTATCTAAGATAAGACACTTAATTGCCTGCCCTAATATGTTAACACCTGCTATTGCCCAACTATTTCTGGATTATATATAGAAACTTCACAGACTCCCTAAAACAATTGTCTCTAATAGAGGCCGCTAGTTTGTCTTAGCGTTCTAGAAAGAACTAACTACCTAACTCCGCATTAAAGCACTATTATTTACGGCATATTACCTAGAAACGGATGGTTAAACGGAATGTGTAAATGCTATAATAGAATAGTATATTTGGATATACACGTTGTATTTATAGGATAACTGGATAGACTGGCTTGCATTTGCCGAGTTTACTGCAAATAACTCTGTCTTAGAAACTATAAAGGTCTCCCTATTTCTGGCTAATTATGGCTAGCATCCGCAAATGGGTTTTAAACCCTTTAGTAATATTCCTTGCCTAGCTTATTAGGCCTTATAAGTTGTAGAAGTAAACGAATTCGTAAAGAAGATAGAAGAACTATAAGAGTTCCTTATTAATAAAATAATATAGGCCTAGTCTGTTTATAAAGCCGTAGTAAATAAGAACCGAACCCTAGTACTGGCTTACTAAATTAGTAACTTTGTCTGGCTAGACACAAGAAATCTAAATATAAAATGACCTACTAAGAAACTTAATTGGAAGAACGCCGGCCCTTATAAGGTTAAAAAAGTTGTCTCTTTTATGCCTACTAACTGAAGCTCCCTAATACGGTTAAAATCCACTCCGTATTCTATATGTTAGTCCTCCGCCCTGCCGCCCCTACATTAAATGCCCTACCTAGACAGATCCAAGACCCTCCCCTACTAGTTAAAGTGGATGGTAAGGATAAGTACCTTATTAAAAGAGTTGACGATATTAAGTACGATAAATGGAAACGTAAATATATATACCTTATAAAATAGAGAGGCTTTATTAAGCCCTTATAGGAACCCGTTAACTTTATAGGACTTATATAAGCCATAGAAGACTTTTATAAACTCCACCCAGAACTACTACAGCCCCATCTCGCAGAAGCTCGAGTTTAAAGGGGGGGTACTGTTACGGGACACCTCCGTGACACCTTATACACGTCCACCTATTCCTACCTATTTCCACCTGTTTCCACTAACGCAGCAAGAAGAGACTAACTGCGAGACAACAATCTAACGGCAATCTGCTGCATTCTGCTATATTCTGCCAAGTCCACCAAATCCTACCAAGTTCTGCTAGGACCGCTACTCGAATCCTATTCTGCTTTGTGTATGTGTCGACCAAGCAACCAAACTAACGATATATACCCTTTCTTCCCGTTTCCTTACCTTCTCTCCTTACGCAACGTCTTAACTTTATCACACAGTTTATGTACATAGCTTAATAATATCTACTTCGCTATATATTATCACCACTTATACTCACTCCGTGACAGTTACAGACCTTATTCGGCAGTAGTACGACTACTAAGAGAGGATATAAATGGACCAGCGGTAGAAGCGCAGGAGGCGCTAAAACTAGTTAAACTATAGAATAAGGGGTAGCCGAGTTATATAACGTGTTACGTTACTAGTTCGGTACATAGGAATATAGAAACGTGGGAACGTAAGGAACGTACTAACGTACTAATATACTAACGTACTTAATTATTACTATGGAAAGGAGTTATATATTTAAAGGACCATAGTCTCTACCTAGATAGTTCCTTCCTTTATAGTGAATCTTAAAATATAATTAGAGTTAATCTATTAGGCAACTACTCTACCAGTTATTATTACGTTATTAACTTCTTATTTGCCTATATACCTAGCCCAATAATAAGTCTATTGTAGTATTTCCTACAAGGCTTTATTATACATTTACTACTAAGGTTATAGTATTAACAAAGTCAAACAATATACCACTAAAAGCACTAGTTACGACGCCATTAACAGTATTAACTACCTTAAGGTTAGGTAAGAACACCAGTATAAGGGATACTGACTTATAACTAGTTACGGTTAGATAGTTATAGGAAATAGTTAATTAAATAATGAATAATAATAGAATACTTAAAGAAAAACTTAATAGCATCAGAGCAGCTAAGATTAAGTTACTATTTATTAAACAATTCTTAGGAGAGAAGTTAAAACTCAAGGGATTCCTTACGTAGATATACTTTAAGGTCATATAAAAAGGGGCGAAACTTATAATACCCATAGATTAAATAGCGTACGTAGGATTATTCCTAACTGGTAGAGCACTTAAGTGGGTTAAGCCTTACCTTACAGAGGTATAAGTAAATAGCACGGCTACCACTAACTAAGAAGTACGGTATATGTTCTTGGGATGGAATAGATTCGCGAAACGACTTACTTAAATATTTAGAGACCCTAAGGCAATAACTACGGCAGAAAGGAAGCTGCAGAATTTAGTATAATAAACGTTAGCAATTAAGTACACAATATAGTTTTAAATACTTACTATATAGGTTAAATAGAATAATAGGGCGCTTATAGTATAGTATAAATAAGGGCTTAAAGCAAAAGTCTAGGACGCAATAATTCTTATAGAAGATGTAACTAGTATAAAAAAATTAATTAATTAGTTAATTAAGATAGATAAGAGGATTTATTAAAGGGAATAAGCTAAGAAAGGGTAAGATAGAGTTCTACAGTTATATAAGGCGTAGAGCATGCAATAATAGATACAGAGTTAAAAACTATAAAATGGTAGGCTAGAGCTAATAGACCTAAGCGGTATTAAAAATTCTAAAAATTAGAATAAGAAACTATAGAAACCTAGAGGTTAAGAATTAAGTAATTATAGGACTAAGGAGCAGAGGCTAAACTAGGGATCTTAATAGCAGAAGACGTTTAGGCAAACTCCATAGTAAGAAAAATGGTTTAAAGATGGAGCTTATATAAATTACAGAATGTCGGGAATGAGGCAAGCGGTCGTTACGTGTCGTCGTGGCACTAGCGTGGCGAGGAGCCTTAAGCTCTTCGCCCTTCCTCAATTCCATACAATCAAGCATTATTAAACAACGTCACTGTATCTACTTGAGTAGTACTGGTAAGGGAGTTACCCTGTGTTACCAACACTGATTAGTGGTTAAATACACAACCATAGAATAGCAAGGTTTTTAATGGAAGAGACAGTCTCGTGTAGGGGTGCTATATGCGCTTATATAGAATGGATCCCGGCGATACTATGCTACCTTAAACTTGCGGAAAACTAGTAATAGAAGTGTTACTAAGTACTAGGAGATACCAAGTTGCGTCTATTACGCAGAATAACTACGTTTACGAAGATTTGGTTGAGTACTTTAGGTTAGAAGTGTTACTAAACCTAGGATCTTAAGTTAACGTCCGAAACGCATTAAATAACATCTTGAATTGCCTACCTCTTAATAGTAAACCTACGAGATTCTATAAAACCGAAAACCCTACCTACCTTTAACCTATTATGGCGTTAACCTACCTAAAGAAGTACAAGGAAGACATTAACCTAAAGATATAGAACAAAGACATTAACCCTGTAAACGCCGAGTAAAAGGACCTAAACGGATTCTTATTATACTATATAGTACACTATACAGATAGCAAATACAACAATACTATGCTATGGTATTGCATAAAGGAGGACTTTGTTGGATGGATAAAGGAAACATAGGCTCTTGCGAATAAGCTTATTGTATAAGACTTCCGTAACTTTCTTTGGGAGAATAGAGTATTTGTCCCTATAGATGGAAGCGCTATTAAAGATAATATTTAGGAGTAAGTTATTGACGTAAAAGAAGAGCACGAATGGACTCTATAAGAGATTGAGTATTAACTACGCACTATAAAGAAGCTTAACTTATAATAGAATCCAAATGATATACTAATAGAGATATATTTAAATTCTATTACTCTAGGCACGAGTTTTTATATTCTATATCTATTGCTTCTATTGTCTTTAGCTCCCTAGGATCCACTAATTTAACCTATAACTTTAATTATTAAATAAGAGCAAGCGTAAGATCCCCTTGCTTTACGATTTAATAACCTTTAAACTCTATTACAGCAAGATTAGGTACTACGCCGTGCTCTATTAAGATCTATATCTCTACTACAGCCTATAAAGCAATCTCTATCTTAATCTTTAATGCAATTTCAACGTGGCCTAATACCGCTTAGAGGCACCTTAAAAATGCTTATAGAGCTTATAAAGCTCTATTTGGACTAGGAGAAGAGGTTTGGTGGGGAACTATATAATATCCTTAATTTAAAGCTGCGTATCTTCTATAACTGTTGCTAGAAGGTTAGACTAGAACCTAACTAATATTATAACACTTATTCCATTATGTTTAAGGGCCGCGCCAGTACCTTCTATTATGATTGTTTAGTAGGAAAAGGATACAATTTTAGCTAAATAATATATAAGATAAGATGCCACTTTAAAATAGAAGAGAATAAGCAGCAGTATATATTAGAGTGGAGAGAGACCACTTTTCTAAGAATTATTGCTATAAACCTAGATGCCTTTTAACTTAATTGTCTTTAAAAGCTTTTTAACCAACTTTAGATAATTTAGTATGGTTTATCTAAATTATATTAAGAGGACTTTAGCCTACGTGATTAAGTTATTAGCGTATGCTAAGGTGTTAAAGAATATAACCTTGCTCTCTTTAATCCTGTAAATACTTATAAAGGAGTGTATGCTTAATTAAGATCCTCTATTAGCACTGCTCTGCGCTTTTAAGAAGTATAGTAATTTAATACCTAACCCTAACCTACTTTAATTGACCTAGCTGACTAATATGATTATAACTGGACTAATCAAATATATGGTGGCCGGGGTAGGGGATACAGCAGAGGGTACGATTAACGTTAACTATAAAGCAATTGTAGAGGCCCTTATAGAGGTTTACCTTAAAACAATTAATAGAAGAAATGCTATATTTATAAGAAGCTAAATTACTAGTTAACTAGGCACCCTCTTAATAGATAAAAGGAGGTATATAATAAGTTTCGACAGAGCGTATAAAATATTAGAAATTATAAGGTTACTATGGCCTACTTCTAAAGCTTCCTAGTTTAATATAAAGGTAAAGAAGATCTTAAGGGTAAGGTTAATGAGGCCGAACAGCTCCTTATAGATATGGAAATTGAGGACTACTTTCCTAACTAATACTTTACTGAGTATGGTAAGGTAAATGGTATATAAACCGTTGCTATCCTTAATGACCAATCTACGCTTTATTCTGTTACAAAGTTAGATATTTTTAATAAGTTAAAGGAAAGTTCCGCGTTCTCCTTTAATAATAGATACTTGGCGAACGTCTTCTATGGTATTATGCTAGACACTAGAGCCATAGGAGTATCTATAGTAGGAGAACCTTAAGTTTAAGCTCTTTAGCAGCTTAATAGCTCTGTTTAGATTAACTAATTAACGGTAGGCTAATATATAATTTACTTTAGCAAGGGTACTACAATCTCTTTTGGCACAATTAAGGTCCAAACCCTATTAGGATATATTACTTTCTATATTATTCCCACGAATACCCCGTTTCTATTCTACATCTAAGATATAGATAAGTTAGGCGTTAAGCTAGATAATCTTAAGAATATTCTTATTAAGGGAGATAATTGGGTGCCCGTTATACGTAAGTAGGGTTACCCTTAGTTGCTTCTTTAATAGCTAGAAAGAAGCGTTGCTTAGAGCTATTTAACTAAGTTGGAGTTATATTAACTATACCGTTGCTTTGGTTACCTATTAGTTTATAAATTACTTAGGGTTCTTTAGCGAGTAGGTTATAAAGTTAAGGCTAAGATAATTAAGTATCTTATAAAGTACTGCTATTACTGCTAAATGAACCAGAAGTTCCCTGGCTGATTTAAGTTTACCCTTAAAGATAACTATAACTTTAACTTCTATATTATTATTAATATTATATATTTTAGCGATAAGCTAGTACTCTAAGTTATTAACCTTTTAACCTTTTTTTAAGCCGCATGTTTCCTAAAGGATATATTAGCTAGGAACGTATAGGATACTCTTTAATTATGCTAGATTAATGTCTACCTAGAACCCCCTAATTGAGTTATTTATAATATAAAAAGGAACTTCTTATCTATAGAGTTTTGGTAATAGGTAAAGGCAATGGAAATTAAGGTTAAGGAAGTCCCTATTAAGGCATACAATAGTATTAGAAAAGTAGAATGATATCACGCGCTATTATACTAAGTATATAAGATTATTTCTTTGGAACTAAAGGGCGTTAGTAAAGAGCTTATCTTATAGATAGCCGTTAAGGCTGTTAATAATTCTGCTGGCCTAGATGGGCTTGTACCTATATTGCTAGTCTTTAGCGCCTACCCTTAAATAACTAACAATTCTCTACTATCTCTATCTGTTATATAACGAGCTAAGGCTATCTATAAAGTAATAAAGGAGGTGCGCCGCATCTACGCTACGCGCTAGGTTAACGATGTATTAAAAATAAGAAACGGTCTAAATACCTTAATTATAATAGATCTACCACTCTAATCTAAAGTACGGGTATGGCGTAAGAAAGGGGGCTGGTTAGGCCTATATATACTTATCGCTATTAAGGGTTAAACTTATACTCTTTAAATACCCTATAGACCCACTTAATTCCGCTTAACTGTTGTTAAGCCCTACTATAGGGATAATAGTTTTGAGCCTTTATAGAATACTATAAAGGATACCCTAAAGGAGAACCACAATTAATGTGCTTTAAAAGGCAACTATAATTCTAATATAATTATAGTAGATATGCTGCAACTATAACGCGGTAGAGGTCGCCTAAAAGGATTATAAAATCGCCAATATCTTATTAATTTTAAAGAGTAATTCATTGCTGCTATTAAGAGTTAAGTTAAGTTGTTAATAGCCTTTATAACAGCTAAAGAGAAGGCGGACTTTAAGCTCGCAAAATAACTCTAAAAGGAAGGCCGTATTATAACTTTAAGAGCCCCTTTCTAAGTATTTAATAAGTAGGAGATTAACGGTTTTATTATAAGAGGAGTTTTTAAATTTAAGAAATATAACCCTGCCAAGTTTAATGGAGTTTGTATATTTAAGTTAAAAATAGTTAATAGGATTAAAGGTAAAGCTACTAATACCCCATTTAAGAAGTTAAGGCTAGTTATTTAAGGCTATAATAATAACGGTAAGGAAGTAATTCTTATATAATCCCCTATAATTTAACAAGCTAGTTAGTAAGTTATTATTGCGCTAGCTCCCTTCTTAATAAAGAATAGAATAGTGGTTTATTTATAAAATATTACTTAGGCCTATACCCAATTAGAGATATGCCTTTAGCGCTTAATACTAGTATACCTTCTAGAGTAAATTCGCCACTAATATCCTAAAGATATAATTATGGTTGTACTTAAGCCATTATATAGAATTGCAGAGGTAGGAACTTATTAGTAGGTTACCTATAGTAAGCACTATAAAGAGAAGCTTTTAATAACTACTTTTATATTTAACCCCTACTTTTTTATTATAACTATAGGAACTTTATTTGGAATTGTTAGTATATAAACTAATAATATAATTATCTTAGGAGATAGTTAATTTTTAGCTCTTAAAGAAGATAAGCTAGTAAAGGCAAATCTTATAGTAAAGCTAAAGGAAAGACTTAACTTAACAATACTACTGCTTTTTAATAGATGCATCCTCTCCCTAAACAAGGATTCTATTGCTTTATACCAGAAAGGTTAAGGCAAGAAGATTAACGTTATTAACGTTAATTTTCTAAAGTAAGGATATATGGAGTAACGCGCTTATGGAGCTTATATTGCTTCTATCTATTAACTTAAGGCTTTCTTTAATCTCTCTGTTGCCGCTTAATACTAGGAACTAACTAAGGAGGATATTCTTGCCCTAAATAAGCGCCTTTTCTGGCAAATAAACCATCTTAATTAGGGACTATTCTATATACCTATTAACCTTCCTACCGCTAAGCTCTTCGTATTTATTAATAGGTTATTTATAAATAATAAAGATTTTAGCTCCTAGCTAGGATATAAGATTATTATTACAAATAAATCTACTAGAGAGAATGACTTTATAATCTACGGCAATTTTATCTATTAGAGCTTAACTAAGAGTAAGTGCATTACTTAAAGCGTTCTAGCGTTAGAGATATATAGAATAGTTAGTGGAGCTAATATAGCAATTGCAATTAGAACTACCCTTAAGATAATTATAAATTGGCTCAAACTTCCTACTATTCCTATAATTGTATGCACTAACTTATATTCCCTTTATAAATGTTTAGTTAAGCTTAGTACTACAAAGGAGAAGTATCTTATAATTAATATTATAGCACTTTAGCAATCCTATAAGCATTAAGAAATCTTTAAGATTTAGTGGATTAATAGCTAAGATAACCTAGTAGACGTAATAATAAAGGCAAACCTAAATAAGATACTAGAGACGTTCGTTAATACAAATACTCTACGTATATAAGTTAAAGGTTGGGTTAAGAGGGAGTAGGAGATATAGCAATTTAAGAGCAGCTAATTAGGATTTTCTATCCCCGGGATAGAAAATCGCTATTAGCTCGCTTACTACTAGCGCCTTGGCGGCCCCTCTGTCTTTATATTAACCCCTAACATTCTTCTTCTTCTTCTTTGCCTAGTGTCTTTGTCTAGTAGTAATCTATAAGTGTATATAGATAGTAACTACAAAAGAAGAGTTGCCAGTGTCGGGAATAAGGCAAGCGGTCATCACGTATTGTCGCGGCACTAGCGTAGCGAGGAGCCTTAAGCTCTTCGCCCTTTCTCAATTCTATATAATTAAGCATTATTAAATAACGTCACTGTATCTACTTAAGTAGTACTGGTAAGGGAGTTACCCTATATTACCAATATAGAAAATAAGGTTATTTTACTAGAGTGTCACGGAGCGAGTACAAGTGGTGATAATATATAGCGAAGTAGATATTATTAAGCTATGTACATAAACTGTATGATGAGATCAAGACGTTGCGTGAGGAGAGAAGGTAAGGAAACGGGAAGAAAGGGGTATATATCGTTAACTTGGTTGCTTGGTTAACACGTGCACGGGGCAGAATAGGCTTCGGGTCGTGGTCCTGGCAGAACTTGGCAGAACGCCGTCAGATTGCCGTAGATTGCGGTCGGTCTCTTCTTTATTGAGTTGGTGGAAACAGGTGGACGTGTATAAGGTGTTACGGAGGTGTCCCGTGACATAGAGACTATAAAGGTAGTTAGAGTAACCACGCGGTAAAAGGCAGTAAATTATTAGAGTATAATAATATGGATATAAGTGCATTATGTGGGACCAAGGAGTATTTAATTAAGCACTTCGCGTATTATTATAATAATGTATACTAAATTATAAGGATGCTAAGCATGGCGTAAGCTATTAGCTATAAAAGCCAGAGTTATAAAAACTTAAAGGAACTAATAAATTAGATAATAAGTAAGATAGGCTATATTATGGGAAAGACGTATATAGAAATAACGCACCTAAAGATCTAATAAACCTATTTAGAATAAATGCGGAATATACCAATAATAAGGCAATAAAGGCAGTTTACTGGGAATATATAGACCTTAGAGAAGTTATATTAAAAGTAGAGACTAAGATCGCTATAGAGTAAGGTTTAGTAACGGGCATTATAATACCGTTAGATACGGCATCTATTACTTTATAAGACGGTTTAAGTAAATAAATAGCTGTTAGTGCTATATTACCACTTAATAAAGGTAAAAAGCTATAGGCTTAAGATTCTTAAAAAGAGATAAGAGAAACCTAGAAACCTAGAAACCTAGAAACCTAGAAACCTAGAAACCTAGAAACCTATAACGGACGAAAACTAATATAGAAGGGCAGTAGCTTAGTTTAAATAGTATTATATAAGCATGGGATAAAGATTTCTAAGGAGCTAAGATTTTAAAGAATGAACAAAGTCTATAGCAATCCTAGGTAAATAAGGAGTTTAGCCTAAAGGTTAAAAAGTTAATATAGCGATTAAGAAGTACGATAACTTTAAAAATCTACTTAGAAAACAAGAAATAAGTGTCAGGAATAAGGCAAGTGGTCGTTACATGTCGTTACGTATCGCCGCGACACGAGCGTAGTAAGGAGCCTTAAGCTCTTCGCCCTTTCTCATTCCATAACAAGAATATATTAACCAACATCACTATAACCTACTCGAGTAGTCGTTATTGGTAAGTTACCTTATGTAACCAACACTAATTAATGGTTAAATACACAACTATAGAACAGCAAGGTTTTTAACAGAAGAGACAGTCTCATATAGGGGTGCTATATGCGCTTATATAGAATGGATCCCGGCGATACTATGCTACCTTAAACTTGCGGAAAACTAGTAATAGAAGTATTACTAAGTACTAGGAGATACTAAGTTGCGTCTATTACGCAGAATAACCGCGTTTATAAAGATTTGGTCAAGTACTTTAGGTCAGAAGTGTTACTAAACCTAGGGTCCTAAATCAACGTCCGAAACGCGTTAAACAACCACCTTAATACCCTCCGTATACCTTCGTAGACCGTAGGATTACAATTACTACCTAACTATATGTTGAACAACCTTTAATAATAGCTATTATGGCGTTAACCTACCTAAAGAAGTACGAGGACGATATCAACCTAGAGACATAGAAAACCGATATAATTAACCTTAAAGATGTTAATTAACAAGACTTAAACGGATTCTTATTATACCGCATAGCACACTACAAAGACAGCGAATATAACGACACTATGCTATAGTACTATATAAGGGAGGACTTTATTAGATGGATAAAGGGAATATGGACTCCTATAAAGAAGGACATTATATGAGACTTCTGTAACTTCTTACGGGAGTATAGAGTGTTTATACCTATAGATGGGGGTACTATTGGAGACAATATTTAGGAGCAGGTTATTAATGTAAAAGAAGAGCACGAATAGACTCCATAAGAGATTAAGCACCAACTACGCACTATAAGGAAGCTTAACTTGCGATAAAATCTAAGTAATATACCTCTAGAGACGAATCTACCTTCGCCTTTAACTCCTCTATATCCAATCCAACCTATAACTTTAACTTCGGATACTATACCCCAATAAGAACAGGCACAGGATTCTATTGCTTCGCGATTTAATAACCTTTGGACTCTACCGGCCAGACTTACGTCCCCACTGCAGCCTGTAATGCAACTCCTACCTTCTCTATCTTAATCTTAAATTGGAGGTAGTTTAAAATTGCTTACAGAGCTTGCGAAGCTCTATTTGGATTAGGAGAAGAAGTTTAGCGGGGAATTATATAATATTCTTAATTCGAAACTACGTATCTTCTACAACTATTACTAGAAGGTAGGAATAGAGTTTAATAAATACTATAACGCTTATTCCGTTATGCTTAAGGGCCGAGCTAGTACCTTCTATTATAATCGTTTGGTAGGAAAAGGATACGATTTTAACCGTATAATATATAAGTTAAGATGCCACTTTAAAATAGAAGAGAATAAGTAGTAGTATATATTAGAATGGAGAGAGACTACTTTCCTAAAAATTATTGCTATAAACCCAGGTGTCCCTCGGCTTAATTATCTTTAAAAGCTCTTTAATTAACTTTAGATAATTTAGCGTGGTTTATCCAAATTATATTAAGAGGATTTTAGCCTACGTGATTAAGTTATTAGTATATGTTAAGGCGTTGAAGAATGCAACCTTGCTCTCTTTAATCCTATAAATACTTATAAAGGAGTGTGTGCTTAATTAAGATCTTCTATTAGCACCGCTCTACGCTCTTAAGAAGTATAGTAATTTAACGCCTAACTTTAACCTACTTTAATTAACCCACCTGACCAATATAATTATAACTGGACTAATCGAATATATGGTGGCCATGATAGGTAATACGGTAGAGGGTATAATTAATAACTACAAGGTAAAGGTAGAGGTCCTTATGGAGGTTTATTCTAAAGTAATTACTAGAAAAAGTGCTATATTTATAAGAAACCAAATTGCTAGTTAACTAGGCATTCTCTTAATAAGCGAAAGGAGGTATATAACAAGTTTTACTAGAGTATAAGAAACGTTAGAAATTATAAGGTTACTACAGCCTACTTTTAAAGCTTTTTAGTTTAATATAAAGGCGTAGAAGATCTTAAAGGTAAGGTTAATAAGGCTGAACAGCTCCTTATGGATATGGAAATTAAGGACTACTTTCCCAACTAATACTTTACTAAGTATGGTGAGGTAAATAGTATACAAACCGTTACTGTTTTTAATAACTAATCTACGCTCCATTCTATTATAAAGTTAGATATCTTTAATAAGCTAAAGGAGAGCTCCGTGTTCTCCTTTAATAATAGATACTCGGCGAATATCTTCTATGGTATTATGCTAGATACTAGACCCGTAGAAGTATCTATAGTAGGAGAACCTTAAGTTTAAGCTCTTTAACAACTTAATACCTCTGTTTAGATTAACTAATTAACGGCAGGTTAATATACGATTTGTTTTAGCAAGAGTACTATAATCTCTCTTAGCACAATTAGAGTCTAAACCCCCTTAGGGTATATTACTTTTTATATTATTCCTATAAACACCCCGTTTCTATTTTGCATTAGAGATATAGATAAATTAGGCGTTAAGCTTAATAACCTTAAGAATGTACTTATTTAGGGAGATAATTGGGTGCCTATTGTACGCAAATAGGGTTACCCTTAGTTGCTCCTTTATTAACTAGAAAAGAGTGTTACTTAGAGCCACCTAACTAAGTTAGAGTTACGTTAACTATACCGTTAATTTGGCCACCTATCTGTTTATTAATTGCTTAGGGTTCTTTAGCAAGCAGGTTATAAAGTTAATGTTAAGGCGATTAAGTATTTTATAAAGTACTACTATTACTGCTAAATAAACCAGAAGTCCCCTGGCCGATTTAAGTTCACCCTTAAAGATAACTATAACTTTAACTTCTGTATTATTATTAACGTTATATATCTTAGCGGCAAGCTAGTACTCTAAGTTATTAACTTCTTAACCTCCTTCTAGGCCGCACGTTTTTTAAAGGATATGTTAGCTAGGAACGCATAGGGTACCCTTTAATTATACTAGATTAACATCTACTAAGGACCCCCTAACTAAATCGTCTATAATATACATTGGGAAAATATTCGCAGGATAAGATTTAAGTAGACTTTAATTTTCGCGTTTCGTGTAATTGATATGCAATTTGACTAACTTGACACGCAATTAACCAACTTAACACGCAATTAACCAACTTAATACGCAATTTGACCAACTTAACATGCCATTAACTAATTTAACACGCAATTTAACTAACTTAACACGCAATTAACTAACTTAACACGCAATTTAACTAACTTAATATGCAATTAACTAACTTAACACGCAATTTAACTAACTTAACACGTAATTAACTAACTTAACACGCAATTTAACTAACTTAATATATAATTGACCAACTTAATACGCAATTTAACTAACTTAATATGCAATTAACTAACTTAACACGCAATTTAACTAACTTAACATGCAATTAACTAACTTGACAACTTTAAAAGCTAACTATATATTTCTTAACACGCAATTAACCTACTTAGCAACTTTAAAAGGTAACTATATATTTCTTGACATGCAATT
>Ga0307507_10002110_pt1 | contig 42913 bp, 17 predicted proteins | sample 7_EM_MG_FD_207223 | JGI IMG/M metagenome (GOLD analysis project Ga0307507, IMG submission 207223) | Populus trichocarpa ectomycorrhiza microbial communities from riparian zone in the Pacific Northwest, United States - 7_EM | ecosystem: Host-associated > Plants > Roots > Unclassified | place... | reverse complement strand
CTCTGCTGGCTGCCGTTCTAGTGCCTCCCTAGGTAGGAAGGATGTAAGGAAGGAAAGAAGGGTAAAAAATAAGGCGGCTACATAGGCAGAGACACGTGTAGACGCTATTAGGAATATAGCGGGGACCTAATATAGAGCTTTGTGTAGAGCCTCCGTACGCAGAGCTTCGCGCAGAGCCTTATACAGAGCCTCTATACGTAGAACTTTATATAGAGCTTTGTGTAGAGCTTCGTGTAGAGCCTCTATATATAGAGCTTCGCGCAGAGCCTTATGCAGAGCTTCGTGCAGAGCTTTGTATAGAGCTTCGTGTAGAGCCTCTATACGCAGAGCCTCGCGTAGAGCCTCGTGTAGAGCCTCTGTACGTAGAGCTTTATGCAGAGCTTCATGCAGAGCTTTGTGCAGAGCTTTGTGCAGAGCTTCGTACAGAGCTTTGTGCAGAGCTTTATATAGAGCTTTATGCAGAGCTTTGTACAGAGCTTTGTACAGAGCTTCGTGTAGAGCGTTATACAGAGCTTCGTACAGAGCTTTATGCAGAGCTTCGTATAGAGCGTTATACAGAGCATCATGTAGAGCCTCTATACGCAGAGCTTTGTGCAGAGCCTCTATACGCAGAGCTTTGTATAGAGCTTTATATAGAGCTTCGTGTAGAGCTTTGTGTAGAGCTTTGTATAGAGCCTTATACAGAGCCTTATACAAAGCCTCTAAGTAATAAAACTATATAAGATTATATAAGATTATATTAGATAATATATAATAGTTAAATATATAGCATATAACTTTACCTTAATTGCATGTTAAGAAATATATAGTTACCTTTTAAAGTTGCTAAGTAGGTTAATTGCGTGTTAAGAAATATATAGTTAGCTTTTAAAGTTGTCAAGTTAGTTAATTACATGTTAAGTTAGTTAAATTGCGTATTAAGTTAGTTAATTACATATTAAGTTAGTTAAATTGTGTATTAAGTTAGTTAATTGCATGTTAAGTTAGTTAAATTATATGTTAAGTTGGTTAATTGCGTGTTAAGTTAGTTAAATTGCGTATTAAGTTGGTCAATTGCATATTAAGTTAGTTGAATTATGTGTTAAGTTAGTTAACTGTATATTAAGTTAGTTAAATTGTGTGTTAAGTTGGTTAATTGCGTGTTAAGTTAGTTAATTGCGTGTTAAGTTAGTTAAATTGCATATTAATTATACAAAACGCGAAAATTAAAGTCTACTTAAATCTTATCCTGCGAATATTTTCCCGATGTTATTTTATTTAGAGTGCACTAAAGCAAATATTTAATTGTCCTATAATGTTCGCTCTATCTCTAACGCTAAGTATACGCGTTCTATAACTCTTAATAGTCTTTAAGTTCCCTAAGTAACTTGTTATAGGGTCTTGTATTTAATCTACTACTATAAAGCTTAAGTCCGAGTTGGCCGCCACGCGTGCCAAACTCTACTATTCTGCTAAAGAGACCGCTTAGGCCCTTAAGGCTTAACATCGCTTCTTTAAGTCTTAGCAGGTTGCGTTCGCTCGGTTAACCCGTCTTAAGAAGGTTTATAAGAAGGTTCATTCTAAGGAGTGGAAACTTGTTTAATAGGGTCTTAATAAGCTAGGTAATAAAAGAACTGGCTCTTCTCCTATAAGGGAAATAACTCTAAGTAGCTTAGCAATTGCTCCTCTTAGGTCCCCTTTAGGTGACTTGTTCTTTAGTAATTCTTTTTTAATACTTCCTAACCTACTTTCTTCTAATACTTCTTTACCTTTCCTATAGTGTTCTCTAGGTTATTTAGTGGTTCCTAGGTAGTCTTATTATAGCCTATCTACTTTACTTTATACTATATTTTATTATCTACATCCTTATAACTAATAATCTTTAAAACTTGCTATTTATCTTTCTCTTATCCTCTATACGTGTCTGCCTTATAGACTGGTGACTTAATATTGCCGTATGCTGGCTCTAGCATTGCAATATATTGTATAGGGTAGATCTTTATTTTGGCTAGTAGGTTTAACTTATATATAACCAATAAAATCCTTTGCTTAATTTTAAAAGGTCCTAGTCTAATATAGTCTAACTTCTTGCTTAGTCGTCAACTCTTGAAATTTTTGTGTAGTAGCTACACTTTATCTCCCTCCTTAAGATCTGGTCCCTTAGATCTCTTAGCGTTATAGTACCTTTTTATTTATTCTTATACTAGTTTAGCTGTTTCTATAAGGTCTGTATAAAGATTCATTAACGTCTCCATTCTTTGCTTAGCTGTGCTACTCGTCTTTTTTACTTAATGTGGCGATAACGATATTCTTAGTTTATATCCGTAATTTGCCTTAAATAGTAATATCCCTATTCCTTCTTATAGTATTGCGTTGTATGCAAACTGTATAACTGGTAATAACAATACCTAATTGTTTTGTGCGTAATTAATATAATACTTTAGATACTATTCTAGTGTCTAGTTTAGTCTTTCCGTTTATCTATCCATCTGCGGATAATATGCTATAGATGTTGCTGCGCAAACTCCCTATTCTGCTAGAAATACTTCCTAAAATACTACTATAAATCTTGGATCTCTGTTTAATATGATCTTGTCTAATACTCTATATCTTGCGAATACTTCTTTTATATAGATTCTAGCGACATCTTCTACTAATATCTCTTTAGTGCATGCTATAAAGTATCCCCACTTTGTTAGCTTATCCACTATTACTAAGATTACATTATAATCTTGTCCTATAATAGGATCTCTTGATTTTAGTAACTTAATAATAAAGTCTTATAATATAACTTCCCATGGTCTTCCTAGTATCTCGATAGGTTATAGCCCTCTATACAGCTTATACCTCGTTAGTTTGTTCCTTTGGCAATTTAGATATTCCTTTATAACTTATCTTGCTAGCCCCCAGATTCCTTAAATAATGTACTCCTCTTAAAGTCTTAACACTAAGCCTATAGCTCCGTTGTGTCCTTGTGTTATTCCCTTATGGAATTCCTTAATAAACTTTTCTGCAATAGATTTAGGCATATACGTTGCTTTTCTGTTTTTGTATTACTCTAAGTCTAGATTCTCTGCCTATATTTCTTAGATCTTCTATATCTAATTACTCTCTAGTAACTTATGGATCTGACTTTCCTTAGTTACTGCGATCTTTGGATAATTATACCTAATTAATCCATCTTAATCCCTCCGCAATAAAGCTCCTAACAGTTTTTTTATTACTTTATAGTTTAGCCTTTCTGCTTAGAGTGTCTACTTGTGTATTATCTGTACCCTTGGTATACTGAATTTTAAAATAGTACTCTATAAGTATTTCCACCCATCTAACCTGTCTTTGGTTAAGTTCCTTTATTATTAAGAATCCTATAAGGTTCTTATAGTCCGTCTTAACCGCAAATAGTTTCTCTATGCCTTGCAAGAATGCTCTCTATTTCTTAAGTACTGTAACTATACCTAATAACTCCTTGTTATAGATGTTATAGTTTAACTCTAGTAGTGTTATTTTCCGACTATAGTATACTACTGGATGCTATGCGTCCTAATGCTTTTATAGTAAATATGCTCCTAGTGCAAAGTCTAATACATCTGTCTTAACAACTATTTTTAACTTTGGTTGATAGATCTTGAGGACTAGTTCTTAGGTAAACAACTCTTTAAGCTCCTAGAACAGCTTCTTTTATTTACTACCCTAAACCTATAGTTCCTCCTTCTTTGTTAGTCTTGTAAATGGCTTAATACTTTTTAACCACTGTGCTATAAACCTCCTATAGTAGTTATAAAACCCCAAGAATAACCTTAACTGTGTAACGTTCCTTAGTTCTTGCCAATTTACTATAGCTTTGACTTTCTTTAGGTCCATGCTAATCTTTTTTAGTTTAATAATAAATCCTATAAAATCAGTTTTTCTTGTAAAGAACTCGCATTTCTTAATTACTACTAGCATCTGTTCTTCCTGTAGTCTCTTTAAGACCCATTTAACGTGTTCTCTATGTTCTTCCTCATTCTTTAAGTAGATAATAATATTGTCAAGGTATACTATAATAAACTTATCTAGGTGTTCTCCTAATACACTATTAATTCGCTTCTGGAACGTTGCTAGTATATTTATAAGCCCAAATTGCATAACTAATAGTTTATATAGTCCTTCCTTTGACCTAAAGGCTGCCTTCTATTTGTCGCCTTCTTTGATCCTAATCTAATGGTATACCCATCTTAAATCTATCTTTATAAAGATCTTTGCGTTACCTATCCTATCTTAAATTTCGCTAATTAAGGGTAAAGGATACTTATCCTTCCTAGTAATACTGTTTAACTATCTGTAGTTTATACATATCCTAAGTTTTCCGTTTTTCTTTGGGATAAATAGTACTAGATATTCTACTAATAACTGTGACGGTCTGATATATCCCTTGTATAAGTTCTCCTGGATAAACTCCTTAAGCACTACTAACTCCGTTTTAGTAAGCTTGTAGATTAGAAAGAACTTTAGACTTATTCCCTCTTCTAATTCTATCTTATAGTCCTATGCTATATGCTCTAATAGCTTCTTACTTTCTAGTAACCATAACTTTTTACCATACTTATAGTATCTCTTTGGTATATAACTTAAGCCTTACTTAGTCTCTTTATATATCGCTCTAACTTGGTACTATACCAACTTGGTTTACTATCGCACTTTGCGCTATTAAGTATTTTTAATATTAACCTAACCTATAACCCAATTGATCTTTAAATTATACTCCTATAACTAAGGTATTCCTAGTATCGCCTTATCCTGTCCCAATGGTAGAATATTAAAAGACATTTTAACTGGTCTTCCTTTAATATTTAACTAAATAGGTCCTATTTTGAAATTAATAATGCCTCCTCTATAGGCTATCTAATCTCCTAAAATTGTTATAAATAGATATGGGTGTTCCTTTTGTCTATATAGTAACCCCATTCTTTCCACTACCTTTAGTGATATGTGGTTCCTAATTACTCTACTGTCTACCAACGCTTTAAACTACTAATCTTGCCACTTAGCTTATAAGTTTAGGTGTTAACCTTGAATTCCTTTAAGGGTCTAAGGCTCTAATACTAGTTCCCTTTGATTTTATGCGCCTCCCCTTTTCCTAACTATTGGCTGCTAGATCCTGCCTATACTTAGTCCAACTTAGGCCAATACTTAGTTTGTTTCTTTTTCTCTACGTGCTATAGACAAGTATTCTCTAGGCACTCCTACTACTATTATCTATCTAGGTATTCTTCTGTAAGGAATCTTCCTGGTTAAAGTATTAAGTCCCCTTAACCTTGTACTTCTACTGGGTGCTATCTATGTATATACTTGGTGTTCCGGAACCGCTTTTCCTCTGGTGCCCAATATATCCTTACTAGGTACTTTTAGTTCTTATCTTTTGGTACCCTATATATATTGCATGTATTATCCACATAAGCTATCTATAATAGTGTATAATGCGCTGCATATTTTAGGTTAACTCTTGGTTTATCTTTGTCCTTAAGTTTAAACCTATACCTAGTTAACCTAACCACTGGTATTTCTACTGCGGGTACTAAGATTTATTGCTTACTTCTCTAGTCCCTAGATCCTTCTTTTAAGTTCCTTAACGTTATAATTAATGCTCCTTTAATATAACTTATGCATTTCTCTATAATAGGTTAGTCTTAAACAACTTTTTTATCTAGCTATATATAGAAATCTTCCTATTTATTATTATGTCGTTGCCTATACCACTTTCCGTATAACTGGTTTAGTATATATAGTCTATCTATTAGAAAGTACCTTGTTATCGCTATATTATAACATCCTTTAGTATATCTTTCTTTAAACCTAGTTAGGATATCTAGATCCTCTTCTTATTCCAGTTTATTCAACTATTTTACCCTAAGTGTTCCTGCACTTGGCCTATTAGTAACTCTTTATATGGGTGCTCTGTCCCTTATACGACCTAGCATAGCTAACCTCTTGTCTAGCTTTTGCTCCTACTATATAATAATTCTTATTCTAAACTTATCTATAGTTTCTTGTTTTCTGCGTCTTGCAGCTAGATCTTTATAGTTGTTTTACTTTTTAATCCTAGTATTAACTATTCGATCTTTAGGCTAAACACTATATTTACCTGGGATTGCTAACGTTCTTATTTGTTTTCCAAACTTGTAGTTCTTAAACTTGCGTCCTATACTTATTTATTTACTACTAAACTAAGTAGCTGCCCTTTCCCATCAGTTTTTGTCCGTTGTAGGTCCTTAAGTGTGTTTTATCTCATCTTAAGAATCTTAAGCTTCTTTTATCTCTTCTTAAGAATCTTAAGCCTGTAGCCTTTTACTTTTATCAAGTAATAAGCTAGCACTAGCAGTTATCTACTTACTTAGTTTCTTCTAAACGTTACTCCTATTATCTTGTGAAGCAATAGAAATTGTATTTAATAGTGTTATAATACCTATTACTAAACCTTGTTCTGTGATGGTTTTAGTCTCTACTTCTATTTTAACTTCTCTAAGGTTTGCATACCTTTAGTAAGCTGCCTTTATTGCCTTGTTATTGGTAAATGCTTCACCTATATTAAATTTATTGTCTTTAATGTCTAATCTATAAGCTAGTTCGTTGGTTCCTCTAAACTTAAATAATAATGGCTCCTATAGCTAATAGCTTGCGCCGTACTTAGCGTCCTTATGAATTTGGTATACGTTATTGTAATAATACGCAAAATTGTTAATTAAATACTCTTTTGTTCCTTATAGTGCACCGTCATCCCTTTATATATACGTGCTGTCTACTAGCCTTATTCCCTTTACCGCGTAGTTACTCTAACCACCTCTATAGTCTCTGGCAAAATAACCTTATTTTCCGCAATTTATGCAAGCCCTATCTTTAAACCATTTTTCTTATTATAGAGTCTGCCTAAACATCTTCTGCTGCTAAGATCCCTGGTTTAGCCTCTATTCCTAGGTCCTTTAATTACTTAATCCTTAACCTTTGGGTTTCTATAGTTTCTTTTCCCATCTTTAGGTTTCTTTGGTACTGCTTAGGTCTATTGGCTCTGCGCCATTCCATAGTTTTTAACTCTATGTCTATTATTGCGTACTCTGCGCCTTATATAACTATAGAACTCTATCTTACCCTCTCTTAGCTTATTCTCTTTAATAGATCCTGTTATTAATCTTTATTAACTAGTCTATTAACTTTCTTAGAGTATCCGCATCTTCTATTAGGATAATTACGTCCTGGACTTTAGCCTTAAGTCCCTATTTGTACTATGCTATAAGCGCCTTATCATTCCACTTAACCTATATAGCTAGTATTTAAAACTATATTGTATACTTAATTACTAAAGTATGTTGTACTAAGTTCTAAAGCTTTTATTCCGCTATAGTTATAGCCTCTAGATCTCTAAATATCTGCGTTAGTTGCTCTATAAACCCGTTCTAACTAGCAAATATATACCGCACGTCCTGGTTAGTAGTTATTATGCCATTGGCCTATATTTCCGTAAGGTATAGTTTAAACCACTTAAGTGCCCTCCCTATTAGGAATAATCCTATATAGGCTACTTAATCCAATAATATTACTAACTTCGCTCCTTCCTATACCACCTTAAAGTGCATCTACGTAAGGAATCCTTTGAGCTTCGACTTCTCTCCTAAGAATTATTTAATTAAAGGTAGCTTAATTTTTGCTACTCTAATTCTATTAATACATTCTTTAAGTATCCTATTATTGTCTTATAAGTAATTAACCATTTCTTATAACTGACCTTATGTAACCACTTGAGAATCCCCATCGTCTATACTAGTATCACCTAGCCCTGAGGTTGTAACTGCCGTCAACGTTATTGCGACTGGTGCTTTAGGTGGTATATTATTTGATCTTGTTCAATACCGTAACCTTAGTAGTAAATATATAACGGAACCTTGTAACAGGAACTACGGTAGGTCCTATTATTAGGCTGGGTATATAGGTAAGAACAAATCAACAACATAATAACAACTAATAGAGTAGTTGCCCAATAGATTAACTCTAATTATATTCTAAGATTCACTATAAGGAGAAAACTATCTACGGTAGGAACTGAGGTCCTTTAAATACACACCCATACTCCTAAGAAATCCTCTCTTGTATATAAGGTACGTGTTATACGTGTTATACGTGGGCGTACACTACGTACACTTTATACACTGCGTATAATATTATATAACTCGCTTACTATTTCTCGTCACATGGTTCCACCAGATCTATCCTAGACCGTGCCTATATTAACCAACTAGCTTCCTACGACTCTTCCCCAAGTAGTCGTAACATCGTACTTAAAGCGTCTATAACACTAGGATGGAACTAGTAGAGCTATATAACAAGGAATAGTAACTAAGGTTATTGTTAGCAACTCAGTCAATCGAGGCACAAGTACGGCAAGAGGGTCGCGCAAGCCTGTACAATTGGATTGTCTATAAACGAGGATCCAAAGCTAGAGAAAGGAAAGAAGAAGAAGAGCAGCGCCGCTCAATATTTTATACAATCTTTGCGTCACGTGACCACAATCTGCGGCAATTTGCTAGTACTGTAATACTATCCAAGATTGTCTAAAACTGTCTGCAATTATCCGCTACAATCTACTGCCATAATCCACCGTTTTCTACTAGCGCCGTAACATTACCCCCCCTTCCGAAAAAGCCTGCCCTTAGGCTTTATATGTCCGTAGGGTGTTCTTATCTATATACTTAATAGGTAGCTTATTATCTTCGCTATACTAGCACTCTATCCACTCGTTTAGATACTTCGGGGGTCCTAGCTTGTTAGGGTATTAGTTATAAAACTCTTTAAGCTTCTAGGGGCAACCTATAAAATTCCAAGCGGGGTACCAGGTTGGGTCTGGATTATAACCTTTCTATTAGATATAGTATTTTAGCGTTCCTCGTACTAGTTTATAGGCTAGTATTTTATTAACTTCCTATTTGTCGTCGCCATTAACTTAAATCAGTAGTAGAGGCTCATTCTTTTATCTAGGTAGTGGGTTATTTGCAGCTTTCTATAGCTTATCTGGTAAGAAAATAGGGTGGACTTTAATTGAGTCTGGGAGTTTAACCTTATATAAGTTGCCTTCTTTATTAAGGATCTTATATGGTCCTACTATCTTATAGTCTAGCTTACAGCTAGGCCGTTCTATCTTCTAGTTCTTTGTTATAACCCAGACCTTATCGCCTACAGTAAAGTCGGGCTCGCGCCTATACTTATTTGCCTACTATTCCATCGATTTCTGGGCCTTCTTTAGGTTCTTATAGGCTACCGTCTATACTTCTTCTAAGCGTCTAGTATATTGCTGTGCTTCCTTATAAGATAGTTTTTCGCGCACGGTCTATGGTCCTTCCGGTCTTTCCCAGTTAAAGCTTATATAAGGTAAGTATCCTATTTCTAGCTAAATAGGTGCAAACCCCGTAGAGTTATAGGGTAGGGTTGCCTGGGCATAGTCTATTATAGGTAGTAGTTCGCTCCAGTTGTCCTAAAAGTAGTTAATAAAGGGCCGGAGTCTCTAGTCTAAGTATTAATTTACGATCTCCGTCTAACTATCTGTCTAGGGGTGGTATGCTATAGAGAGCTTTAGCCTAATACCTAGGATCTAGGTAAACTCGTTCCAGAAGGCTAATATAAACTGCGGCCTGTAGTTAGATACAATAGTATCTAGTAGTCCATAAATTTGGTAGACATAGTAGATATATAGTTAGGCCGCCTCTTTAGCATCGATATTCTTATAACAGGGGATTAAGAACGGGCGCTTACTAAAGCGGTTAACTAGAATCATAACTATATTATATCCATCGCGGTCCGTAGGTAACTCATGGAAGTCTATAGAGATATACTACCAGGGGCGTTCTGGTATTAGGAGTAGCTTTAATAGCCCTAGGGTCTTGTCTTATGGAATTATAGACCTACAGCAGTTGTCGCAGTTCTGTACATAGCGGTTAATATCCGTAACCATTCCGGGCTAGTAGTAACGGTTACCAATAATCTTACAGGTCTTATTCTTTCTAGGGTAGGCCGTAGAGACCTAAGCATGTGCTTTGGCGATAAGCTAAGTCCGTAAGTTCTATACCTTTACTACTACTAGCCGTTTCTAGTGCTTAAGCAGTCCGTTTTCTAGGGACCATGGGCCGGTAGAATCCTTTGCCTTTTCACAGTACTCCTGTAGAGAAGGGGCCATACGGTTTACCTATAGCAGTTTATTAATAAGGTTAAGTTCCATAGAATCAATAGGATATATCTTAGCGCTTAAAGGGTCCGTATTTAGTTCTGCCTATATTTAGGGGTTAAGGCATTCTGGTTGTAGTAGCGTCTAAGTCTATAATAAGATCTTCGCAGCTGCCTAGTTATCTAGGTCCTGTTCACGCCTTATAAGAGCATCCGTACGGTTGGTAGCACCTAGCCTATATATAATTAGGAAGTTAAACTAGGATAGGACCTCCGCCTAGTATACCTGCCGGGCTATAAGGGCCTTTATTGTTATAAAATATTCTAGGGCTTTATGGTCCGAAACTACTTAAATAGGCTTAGGGGCTCCTTTTAACTGTGTTCGCTAGTACTAAAAGCTAGAGATAATAGCCAGCATTTCTTTATTATAAATTGGGTAGTTCAGCTCAGCATCTATTATAGTCTTTAAATAGTAAGCGATAGGGTGCTATTTTCCGTCCGTCTGCTTCTGGGAGTAAACGCCAGCTATAACGCCGTCTAAGGCATTAGTTTCTAGTATTAAGGGCCGTTCTGGGTTAAAGTGGGCGAGTAAGGGAGCAGAGACTAGTTGTTTCTTAAGCTCGTCAAAGGCCTGCCTATATACGGTATTAAAGTGAAAGGGCCGGTCCTTATAGGTAAGTTGGCTTAGGGGCCGGGCAATTCTACTATAGTTCTTAATAAAGCGTTAGTAGAAGTTATAGAACCCTAAGAATAACTGCACCCCCTTTATAGTCCTTAGGGGTATCCATTAGTTAATTATAGCCGTCTTTTTTAGGTCTGCCTTAATTCCGTTTATACTAACAATAAACCCTAGGTACTTTATACGCTTAATACTGAATTCCAATTTCCTAATATTGGCCTAGAGGCCAGCCTCTTGGAGCCGTTATAGGACTTTATAGACATGCTCCTTGTGTTCCAACTCATTCTTGGAGTAAATTATAATGTTATCCAGGTAGGCCGTATAGAAGTCATTAAGGTAGTTAAAGAGTATATTATTTATGTATCGCTGGTACGTAGCTAGTCTGTTAGTCAGTCTAAAGGGAAGTACTTTACATTTATATATTCTGTAACGGGTCTAAAATATGGTAAGGTCTTCTAATCTAGGGTCCATCCTAATCCGGTAAAAAGCCTAACGGATATTAAGCTTAGTAAAGATTTTAGCACTACTTATTCGGGCTAGAGTCTCATTAAGTAAGGGCAGGGGGTAGCGGTCCTTGCGGGTTATATTATTGAGTTTGCGGTAGTTGATGTAGAAACGAAGTCCTCTATTTAGCTTCTTGGCAAAGAGAATAGGCGAGTTAAAAGGGGCTTAACTAGGCTTAATAAAGCCCTTATTCAGGTTATTAATAAGGTACTACTTTGTAGCCTATAATTCGGCAGTAGACTGCTGACAAAGGGGGCTATAACTAAGGGTGTCTTCCTTGTCTGGCTCAATCTCAATCTTGTAGTTGTACGGTTGGTGAGATGGGAGTATATTGGACGCTGCCTTAGAGAATACGTCCTTGAATTTCTAGTATTAACGGGGCAGTTTCTGTTCTACTAGCTCCTTATCTATAAGCTTACTTTCCTATCCACTAAGCTCGCTTTCCTTTTCCTTAATTATTTAATCAATTTTATATAAGCTGGTAGTAAAGGCAACGGTATTAGGTTGGACCAAGTTCTAGTAGAATCCTACAGCGCCAATACAGCAGATATTAACTAGGGGAAGGTCCATAGGTTTCTTTACAGACTTTTATCAGGCCGTATTTTGTAGTATAGGGTTTATAGTCTTCCTTAGCTCACGTTTTATTTTCCGTAAGTTATCCTTCTAGTCTATCAGTTTAGTATAGCGTCCAGTATTCCTGGCCTTCCTTTATAGCTGCGTAGGGCCTAAGTTCTCCGTGGGGGACTTAGCTAGGTTACTACTAATTTCCTAGATCTTTGGTGCGGGTGGCGTAACATAGGTAGTCTGGGGGCGGTGTAGTATACGAATCCGTTACGGATTAAGCTATATATCTTTCTTAAAGGCCTGGTCCCTACGCATAGCATCGGCCTGGTAAATAGTATTAATCTAGGGCCGTATAAGGTTTTCCATTATAATACTGATTTCTTTTATAAAGGAAGGGGTCAGGGGTAGAGATTTAGGCCAGATAAGCTATCTACTCCGTACGTCAAGCTATAAGCCTAAATAGGCTAGCCATTTTCTTTTTAAGATCATATTGTGGCTTCCTAGGTCTATAATAAGAAAGGGGATATTATACTGCCTTCGTCTATTAACACGGAGGTGGATCCGTAAGATAGTCGTAATAGGTGGTCCTATTTGTCCATTATACCCACGAATAGGAACTGGTTTAGGCAGTTCCTTAAAAGGCGCATTTAAAAATTTAGCTAGCTTTACAGCGCACTAGGTATCTATTAAGGCAAAGGCATTTACTCTAGAGTTAGCTAAAGCAGAGGTTAAAACTTAATATCCATTACGAAATAAAGTATAAGGGATAGTGCAGCTTCTTTTACTAACTAGCCGACCTAGATTAATATATAACATATCAATTCCTTTTAATTCTAGAGAGGGGTCTTTCTCTAGGGTTCCTCTTTTTTTAACTCCATATTGTCCTCCTAAATTAATAGAACCTTGCCTGTTTTTGCCTTTGTCTGGCAATTCTTTATAAAGTGGTCTTTCTGGCCGTATAAGAAGCAAGCTCCTTAATTACTAAGGGCCTGTTTATAGGGGTCGTTATACGTAGGCTAAGTGTGCGCTAGACCCACAGTAGGACTAGCTGCACGGCTAGCTGCTAAATTAACGGTGGGCTATACGGCTGGTGCTGTAGGAGTTGCAGATCGTGCTAGAGTATTACGGGCTGTTTGTATAGTGCTTATAGTTTGGTTTGGAGAGTTTCTAGCTTTATACCGCTTAGCTCATGCCTTAATTTAACGGAGGCCTTGGTTAATAGATAGGCAGTAGTCCGTAAGTACCTTTAGCGTCTATATAGTAGTAAAAACTGGCAGTACGGCGCGCTGTAGGTCTAGGGTAAGCTTATTAAAGAGGTCCAGCATTAGGTCTTTATAGGGAATTTAGGCTTAGCCGGCTAGGTCTAAAAAGCGGGTCTAAAAGGCTAAAAAGGTCTCCGTCATCTTTATATTAAGAGCTTTATAATTAAGGCGGGCGTTCTGTACCTTAAAGGGGTCCTTATAGATGGAAGACAAGTGGTTAATTATCCTATTTCCAGAGAGAAAGGGATCTGCCGAGTCCTGGGCGTATCGCGGACGTAGGTGCGTCTATGCGTCTCCACCGGTACGGCCAAAGACGTAGGCCATCTTAGCTTAAGTAGTAGGGAAGTGGTCTGTATTAACTTTAAGCTTATCCTACAATTAAAGCTTCCAGTTATTAAATATGGGGTTAGTTCCGTCTGTAAGTAACAAGGGGTCTATAACCTTTACGGACCGTAACAATGCTAATGCTATACGTTGGGCTAGGGCCTTAAGGACTATAGCAAGTCTCTAGGTGTTTAATAACTCCTTACTAGGTATAGGGGTGTCTCTAGTTTTAAGCAGCTCTTAAAGCCATTTAATTTTGGCATTAGCTGCTGCTAGTTCTTCCTAGGGGGTTAAAACGGTGACTATTTTACCATTGGAGGTATTTGCGGGTCCTATAGCGGCTTTACCAACTACTGTATTTCTTAGCATAGTGGTAAGGGTATTAGGTAATTTCTAGTGTTTGTTTATTTCCTAGGGGGTCTAGTCCATGCGTGTCCTATTCTTAGGTTTCGCGTTCTATTTATGTTCTTTTGGTTCTTAGGGGTCTATCCTGTCCTTATAGTCCTATTCTATATCCTTATCCTGTTTGTGGCCTTATAGATATATTTAAGTTCCTTCTCAGGAAAGAAGAGTAGTAAAGAGCTTTAGATAATATTAGCGACTCAGTTAATCGAGGCACAAGCACAATAAGAGGGTCGCGCAAGCCTGTACAATTGGATTGTCTATAAACGAGGATCCAAAGCTAGAGAAAGAAAAGGAGAAGAAGAGCAACGCCGCTCAATGTTTTATGCGATCTTCGCGTCACGTGACCGCAATCTGCAGCAATTTGCCAGTACCGTAATACTGTCCGAGATTGTCTGAAACTGTCTGCGATTGTCCGCTACAATCCACTGCCATAATCCACCGTTTTCCACCAGCGCCGTAACAGTTATATAGTGTTGAACGCGTTAACTGTGTTAAACAAAGGGGATGCTATGTTTAAGATAGATAACACGTACCTCACATATAAGAGAGGATTTCTTAGGCGTACGGTTGTGTATTTAAAGGACCTTAGTCCCTACCGTAGATAGTTCTCTCCTTATAGTAAATCTTAGAATACAATTGGAGTTAATCTATTGGGCAACCACTCCACCAATTGTTATTACGTTGTTGACCTGTTTATATCTATATACCCAGCCCAAGAACAGGACCCACTGTAGTTCTTGCTACAAGGTTCCGTTACATTATAACGGCTTATATAAATACCTTTAAACCGGAGCTTATGGATTAATAAACTGTATAACAAAGTTAAGACGTTGTATAAGGAAAGAAGGTAAGAGAATAGGAAGAAAGGGTAGTAGTCCTGGCAGAACTTGGCAGGATTTAGTAAACTTGGTAGAATATAGCAGAATGCCGCAGATTGCCGTTAGATTACCATTAGATTGCCATAGATTACCATCAGATTGCTATCTTACGGTCGGTCTCTAATTACTAAGTTAGTAAAAATAGGTAGACATATATAAGGTGTTATGGGGGTATCCTATAACAATTGCTATCTAATAAAGATACTAAGCTAAGGAGAAGAAGGAGAAGAATTGTTAGGGCTAGTAGGTGGATATATCGCGAGGGCCGCTAAGGCGCTAGTGGTAAGCGAGCTAATGGCGATTTTCTATGCCAGGCATGGAAAATCCTAATTGGCTAGTTAAATTCAGGGTCTATAGAATATGGCAGGTAGCGTGCCTTAGCACCGTTACGACGCTAAGTCAAATCTAAGTTCGTTTGTATTCGTTTAACCCACTCTATAGCCTACAGTTCTAAGTAATTAGTATTAATTAACTTCTTAAAAGCTATAGATGCTTTGCTTTTAGTTATTAAGTTACTAGGGTTGCTATTACTATTAATCTATTTAACTTCCGCAATCTCTTTGCGCTTATATAACTAATAAAGATATATAATGTCTATTATAAGACGTTTCTCTTATATAGCGCCTAGCTTTACGAGACATTTATAGAGTAATTTTAAGTCAGTGTAAAGTATAAGTGGGAGTTTAATCTATAGAAGTTGTTTAATAGTTAACTTAATTGCGGCGCCAATGTTAAATCTATAGGCCATTACGTAGAGTTCTAAGGCTAGTACACTTCTAGTAACTCTCTTACACTTAATTAACAACTAGTAAATAATGTTAGCCCTATATAACGCGTCCTCTAATACCAGTATATATCCTATTTGTGATAAGAGGTCCTTATTATTGGCAAATAAAGCGTTAGTAAAAGCAAGTAGACATAATATGTTAATGTCCAATTTAATAAACGTAAGGCCTTTTATTGGATTATTAATCTACAATTATAGTCGTTTATTAAGTACTGTAACGTCTTCCTTCTTAGGGCTAATCACCTAGGTGGTAAAAGAGAGATTAAATAAAGCTTCTGGTTAACATATAGAGGCAACATATATACCTCTTACGCATTGCGCAACGTATTATTCCTTTATAGTTAGTGTATTATGGACAATGCCTCTTAAGCTTATAGTTGTAGCTATTTTTCTAAGGTGGACCGTATTCAGGTTCTTGCACTAGTATTCCTAGGTTATTATAATATTGCCTTCCTAAGAGAGTTAAATAATGCATTTATTAAATTTAAGTAACTGCTTAACCATAAGTTGCTTACGCTCCTTTATAAGAAATTAAGCCTTTTCTAGATGTTATTGCTCCGCGTCTATAAAGGTGGTATTAGCCAGGAATAGAGTGTTGTTAGTTTAAAGGCTAATAATAGTAAAGTAGTTAGGAGTGTTGCTCTATAAGAGGCAAGGGTTATATGTTAATAAGTTTATATTTAACTCCTTAATATAATAATTATGGTAGGTTATAAACTAGTAATTGCCTGCTTCTAGAACACTGTATAAAGGCTTAATTACCTTTAGAATTAAGTTCTTTCCAATACCTAGTTAGCTTCCTAATTTATAAGGTAGTTGGATATAAAAGTCTTAATTTAGTTTTATAAGAGACTAGATATACGCCTAAGAGATATCTCGTAGGTATAACTATGTGCCGTTACCTTGTAGTATTGCCGCGATATATAGAATAAGGCATTAGCTAACTCATTAAATAGTAGGTAACTAGGTTAGTACAATACCCTTTTTAAGATTATTATACGCTTAGACAACAAGTCTTAATTTCTTAAAGCCCGCGAAGCCCTACTGTACGCGTCCACGTCGCCGCGGGTGGAAACATCATCAGGAAATCGTTCCTTTTGATGGCTAAGTACAGAGGCGATGGTAGGGAGCCGTCGCAGCGCATGCAGCGCGCTGTCGTCGCGGTTCTGTGGTGTTGAGCCCGCGACGCGTACCATAGCATCGCCCTCAACAACACTAGGAGCCTTACTGCCTCCGCTTAAGGCTCCTGCCCTACCACCTAGGGAGGCCTATCAAGGGAAACTGGGATACGAAAACTACCCAATGTACAACTACCTGGCTTGTAGCCAGGCCCGAAACTGGCCTTATCATTAGCCAGCCGACGTGGACGCGTCCTAGTCATACAATAGGACACCCTTGGGCTTGCACTAGCTCTAAGATCGCAAAGGGATGTGGCAAGGGCGTAGGGAACCTCTTTTTATAAGAACTTGTTAAGGTTAACGCGTCGCAGATACCTTGTATAAAACTTATTAAGGCCCTTAAGGCCACCGCAAAGAACTTATTAAGACCCTACCTAGAGAACTTATTAAGGCCCCTCTATAAGAGCCTATCCAGCATATCCAGGAGACTTAGAAGAGGGTTTTAATAGGCGTAGTACGCGTAACCTAGATAAGATAGCAACCAGACGGCTTAATGAGGTGGAAACACAGGCAAAGCTCTAGGTAGCGGAAACATAGGCCAGCTTTAACGGCCCTATGGCGTTTGACCTGCGGTCGACCTATAGGTGACTTATAGGAGGGTTTTAATAGGCGTGGTGCACGCAACCTAACGCATGCATACAAGGCGACTTATAGGAGGGTCTTAATAGGCGTGGTGCACGCAACCTAGTATGTATATATATAGGGGAGGTCTTGGAGGAAACATAGGCCAGTTGGATAAGGTCTTAACAGTTAGAGACATAGGCCAGCTTATAGAAAGAGGGGACATAAGCTTAGTTAGTAGGAGAGGGGGGAGTAGGTTGCCTGGCACGGGACCTGGCGTCTCTACGGCCCCCTTCTACAAGACACGGTCGGCCTGTTATAAGGAGACTCTTATAGGCAACGCAAAACGGGAACTAGTAGTAGTATAGGGTGTTACGCCCCTATACTACGACTAGCCTCCCGCAGGGCGTAGTACGTAGTAGCCACTGCTGGCTCTAGGGACCTTACCCCTTAGCTAGGCTCTGACCCCTAGTGTACCTAGTAGGTAGGCAAGATTACGTCCTGGCCGGAGAGACTACTACGCAGCTTAAGAGAACGGATGTGTGTGTTAGTATACTAATAGATGGAACTGCTCGCTAGGGCGGTACGCTAGTGAGGTACACTTAAGGAGTAAACAGGAGTTACCTAGGTAGGGGAGGCTTTTAGCCGGGCCTTAACTATAAAAGGTCTATACGCCTAAAGGTGGGACGACACTAGAAAACTAGGGTGGAGGCTTAAATAAATAGGCACGTTAAACTCTACTATATAACTACCTAGCCGTAGCATGGTTAATGCTATAGGGGGTAAATACCCAAGGGCTCCGAAAAGGCCTAACAAAGGCAGAAAACACAATAGCAACACTCTTAAGAACAGGAATAATAGGACTAAAAGATTGGCTCTACTAGGTGGGCGTCCTAGTAGGTAGCCCAAGATACGAATGTGGCTGGCCAAGACAGACACTAAAACATATAATACTGTTATGCCCCTTACGCACCAGCTAAGAAGCAATGCTCTTAGTAGCTGGTATAGAAAACTATAATACACTGCTTTTAATATAAAAAGGTCTTAAAGCGGTCACCCAGTGGCTTATTAGCTAAAATGTACTAGACCAGTTCCGGGTTGCAAAGGAAATAGTAATAGAAGGTAAAGGGGCGAGTAATAGGCGTCCCCTAATAACTCTACAGTAGTAGAGTAAAGTTTGCAATACTAGCGCGTCCGTAGGCTTGTTACGGCAGTAGTAGTTCCCAAGGAGGTCAAAAAGTAAGGTAGTAGAGCACCACTGGTGACTTGTAGGCGCTAAGTAGGCGAGTTCCAAAAGGCGGGGAGATGGATCACAGGGTTTTCTCAAGTTGAGTCTTTCTTAAGTTGAGTTTTCTCCCCATATATAAATAAGGAGTAGTCCGCGTAGGCCCAATAGGGATCCGAATCGGACGTTAAGCAATGAATTATTATTATTATTATTATTATTTTCTTAAAGGCTTTATTAGTACTGGGGTTCTTAATCTTGTCTATAAATTATAAATTAAAGATTTTAACTCCTGCGGGTACATCCTAAGGGTTAGTTATCTTAAATATGCCCTTTTTAATCAGTCCTGTAATTTCCTTTTAATAGGACGTTTTAAACTGCTTATAGTTGCTATCCTCTTGCAAGAATATAGTAATATTAGTAGTATTAACATAAAGGGGATACTTACAGGGTCTTCCTCTTCCTTAGTGAGGTAGTTATACTTCTCTAGTTTTAGTAAGGGACGGTTTCTGTATAGAGGTAGTTTCTATAGACGGTTTGTATGTACGGACAGTTTCGTTAACTTAGATATTGTTAACTTAGGTGCCATTAACTTAAATATCTTCAACTTAAATATTTCTAGGGTCTATTAAGTACGGTTTAATAGTAGTACTATAAAACTTTATAGGGCCGCTAGGTAGATTAACAGCACACGTTTCTTCTTTAATATTTAGTAGGTTATATAGTCCTGCCTAGTATCTAGGTTGTCCTATATTGCCTTCTCTCCAAACCAGTACTAAAGAGTTAAGGGGTAGATTATAAATTGCGGTAGTGCTAGGGCTATTATATATATTAAGTGCATCTACAACCTGGCACTCCGCTTATATCTTCTTTACTTCCTTTATAGCTTTCTTAAATACAATCGCACGCTATATTACTATAGGTAAAGGTGCGTCGGACTCTATTATTTAGGGGTACACTCTAAATACTAACAGCGTGGGTATTAGGCCATCTAGTCCTATGGAGTTATTAATTGCTTTAAAGGCCATTTGTAGTGCCATATTCTTATCAATTCCTAGTATCTCGGAAGTAATAATATAGTATATACGTCGTAAGGGGCCGTGGTAATGCTCTACTATGCTAATTAAGTTATAAGCTTTAACCGGTACGCTTTTTATAGTAGTGCCTATATTAACTATGTATTACTTAAACTCTCTGCTAATAAAGTTCTTTCCTGTATTATATGTAATTACATCCAGGGGGCCTAGGTATATATTAATCCAGCACGCTTATAACATGTCCTATATATACTTAGCGTTAATATTCTATAGCTATCTACCTGTTTAAAATTAGGTGCCTTTATTAACAATATAAAGTATAGGCTTGCTATTAATATACATAATATTAACAATAATACAGTAGTTAAAATTAACATTATTCTTTAAGGTGAATCTAAATCTGCCTAGTAACTTTCTGTGCTTTTAACAGTATAAGCAGTAGCAGGTGATATGCTTAAGGGTCTTACAATTAGCATCATTTTTATAGCCAGCGCGGTCCAATATTCTCTTAAGTTGCTCTACTAACGGATATCTAAAGCGTCAGTATAGGCGTCGCAATTTTACGTCAGTTAAATAGCATAGGTTTTAGTTAAAAGACTCTGTAATAAACATGTGTAATAAGGTATCCTATAATAGAAACGGGTGTCTAAATTGGCATATAACTGGTATAGTCTTTAAGGGGGTTATTAGGACATTCTTTAGGTTGTTAAAGTACACTTATAAGTTGTCTATATCTGCTAGGCAAAGCAGGAAAGGGGTGTCAACTTTAACAATATAAAACTCTACTATACCTATTGGTATAGCTGCCTTAATAGAACTAATAGAAGATATAAAACCTATTCCAAACTATACGCTAACTATGCCTCTTATAGACTTGTTTAACTATACTTTATTAATCTTCTAAAGTATAAGAAACTAACTATATCCTACTATAGAACGTTTAGAGGCTCTAGTATTAATTATTACACCTATTGTCACGGGACACCTCCGTAACACCTTATACATATCCACCTGTTCCCACCTGTTTCCACTAATATAGCAAGAAGAGACCGACCGCGAGATCACAATCTAATGGCAGTCTGCTGGCAATCTATGGCAATCTGACGGCAATCTGCCACATTTTGCTATATTCTACTAAGTCTACTAAATCCTGCCAAGTTCTGCCAGGACCGCTACTTAAATCCTATTCTGCTCCGTGCATGTGTTAACTAAGCAACTAAACTAACAATATATACCCTTTCTTCCCGTTTCCTTACCTTCTCTCCTTACGCAACGTTTTAACTTTATTACATAGTTTATATACATAGCTTAATAATATCTACTTCGCTATATATTATCATCACTTATACTCACTCTGTAACACTACGTTGCGTTAAACCCTTAAAAACCTACACTCCGCCCCGCTCTGTTTAAAATATAGAATAACCTTAAAGTCCCTATAATGGCCGCTAACATTATATCCGCACTCTAAGAACAACTAGTGGATATGCAAAAGTCCTTTATAGACGCCCTTGTATAAAACTAAGCTGCTATAGCTTAACAGCAAGCCGAATAAGAAGCACGGCACTAGAAAACAATTAAGGCCCTTTAAGAAGAAATCCGTACCCTTAAGACGCCTACGCTAATCCCTTAAAACTGGTTACTATTACCAGAAGCCAATATGCGGAACGCAAGCCCTGAACTAGTAATAGTTATCCCACTAGTAGAACTGACTACTGCGCCGTAATAATCTAAACAATTACTAGACCCCCTAATATTTACTGGTAAATGACGAGAACTCTAATTATTCCTAAGCCGGCTTAAAAATAAGCTAACTGGTAACGCCGACTGCTACCTAACTGAAGCTAACTAACTCTGTTATGCCTTAAGTTAACTAGGAGGAGATGTAGCTAACCTTATTAAACCTCTTTAACCGAACTCAGTACTAAGCCTAATTGTACTTCTTAAAGCTATGTATAGTGACCCGAACCGCTAAGCTATCGCTTAGAGAAAGATAAACTATATAACTTAAGGAATAAAAAGCTTTCCAATATACTTCTCCGAATTTAACCGTTACGTAAAAGAAATAGGCTGGAATAACTCTATACTAATTAACAGCCTTATTAAATCCCTAAGTCCTAAACCGAAAACCTCCCTAATAGGTATAGACCTACCAGGAGCCCTTAACGCCTGCGTAAACGTTATTAATAAACAGTATAATGATATACTACGCCTAACACTAAAGTCCACTCCTTAATACAATATAACAGCCCTATAAATGTCTACTAAGTTATTATCTCAGCTTAAGCACCCTAACGCTATAGATATTGACATAGGGACCCTAGGATACGCTCCGCTAGGGTCCCCTAAATAAGAATAACGTATTAAGCTAGGCCTTTACTTTAAATACGGAAGCAAAGATTACATCTTAAGATACTACTCCATCCCTATGCCCTAATATAATTTACAAACGGCCAGTACTAATAACTGTTTACTGTATTAATCCCCTAGTTACCGTCCCTAATCTTTACCTAGTTCCAGCCCCGTATTTAGTAAGCGCTACTTATAAGGATAAAGTTATAACTAACATTCTATAGGAACCCCTTCCCGCTTACTACTAAAAGGTATATCCTAGAGTTAAGTTGCTCTTTAGGACAGCTATATTACAGGATCTTATTAAACGCATTAAATGTTGCAAACCCTAACTCTTGGGATTGTAGTATAACCGTTAATTGCCGTCTTTGGTAGAAAGGTTAATAGGCTAATGCTTAAGTTCTAATTAACACAGGAGCTAGCGGTATAGGATTTATTAATAAGACCTTTATATAAGACAATAAGTTTACCCTAACACCCCTTAACCAGTATATTAATGTATTTGGATTTAATGGCAAACGCACTGTCTTGGGCTATATTACTTATATAGTAGCCCTAAGACTCTAATACCTAAACCATAAAGAATTAATTAAGCTCTTTATAACTACCCTAGGTTATCTAGTAATCCTTAAACAACCCTAGATGAAGCTATATAAGGTAACTATTAATTAGGATAACCTTAAGCTTCTATTTACCGCCTCCTATTGCAAGCAGAAGTGCCTTATAACTTGCTGCTTAGACCTTAAACTAAAATCTAAAAAATCCACTAGGATCTACCAGTTTAAAATTTCTACTAACGTCTACCTTATACCTAAAAAGTCTACCTAATTCTACTAACCCAAGAATTCTACTAAATTCTACCAATATAAGAATTCCACTGACGTCCACTAAGAACCTAGAAATTATACTAAACTATATAAACTAACTCTAATCGCTGCACCCCAAACTAAGTAGAAGCTTAAGCTTAATATATAAAGGTACCAGAAGAACTGGTATTCCACTATAAAAAGGATACTTAAAGAACTTAAACCTAAATCTAATACTAACTCCGTACCTAATACCAAACCCAAAACTATGTAAGAAACTAAGAATGATTTAAGCCCGCTTAACACCTTAGATATCTATATAATTGGAGCTACCCCGTTAGCACGACTTGCTAGGAAACCTAAACATACAATCTTCACCATTATAATGGCCGATATTAAGAAGGCTTTAGTACTAAAGAAGCACACTAACCCCACTATAAAAGTACCAGTAGAATACCATAATTATCTAGATATATTCTTATAAAAGGAAGCCAATAAGCTACCAGAACGCCGTCTATATAATTACAAGATTATAGTTAAAGAAGGAAAATATCCCAGATTTGGACCCTTATATAGAATGTCCTAAAACAAACTCTAGGTATTACGGAAGTACTTAGACGAATATCTGGACAAAGGATTTATTAGAGCAAGTTCTTTACCTGTAGTCGTACTAGTAATCTTTATTAAGAAACCTAGCGGTGGTCTACACTTCTGCATAGACTACTAAGCTTTTAACGCTATTACTGTTAAGAACTAATACCTAATCCTATTAATCTAAGAGACACTAAACTAATTAAGTAAGGCTCGCTACTATACAAAGCTTGATATTATTTACGCATTTAACTGTCTCTATATCGCGAAAGGAGATAAATGGCTTACTGCATTTTGTACTTAATATGGATTATTTAAATACTTGGTAATGCCATTTGGCCTTATAAACGTCCCAAGTTTATTCTAACACTTTATAAATAATACCCTATGTCTATACCTAGACGTCTTTTATACTGCTTATATCGACAACATCTTAATATACAGTAATAATCTGGCTAAATACTAAAAATATATTAAACTGGTCTTGTAAGCCTTGCGTGGAGCCGGCCTATAATTAGATATAGATAAATACGAGTTCTATAAAACGGAAGTCCTATACCTTGGACTTATTATTTCTATAGACGGCGTATAAATGGACCCTAAGAAAGTTGAAGTAATTATAAACTGGTAAGAACCTAAGAACGTTAAGGACGTAAGGGCCTTTATAGGCTTCGCTAACTTCTACTAACAGTTTATTAATAACTTCTCCGCCTTAGTTTTACCCCTTATAGCCTTAACCTAAAAGGATAAAGCCTTTATCTTTAATAAAGAATATAAGAAGGCCTTTGCTTATCTAAAGGTTATATTTACTACCGTACCTATGCTCTAACACTTTAACCTAGACCAAATAAGTGTTATAGAAGCTAACTTATCTAATTATATTACTAGAGGCATTCTGTCTTAATATAATAAGGAAGAAGTATTATACCCTATAGCATACTTCTTAAAACAACTAAGCCTAGCTAAATATAATTACGAAATCTATAATAAGGAATTGCTGGCTATTATTAAATGCTTTAAGCAATAGCAACTAGAACTAGAAGGAACTGGATTCCTAATTAAAGTTCTTAGTAATTATAAGAACCTATAGTACTTTACGACCATAAAATAGCTAAGCTACCGTTAAGCCCGCTAGTTAGAATATCTATCTTGATTCCAATTCTTAATTATATACTGCCTAGGCGTTTAAGGCCAGAAGCCTAATGCTCTAACCCGACGTTCACAAGACGCACTAGCTTAAGAAGAAGCGTGTTTCTACCATAATCAGACTCTACTCCGTTTTAAGCTATTTAATCCCCTTATTAAAGACCTTATGGTATACGTCCTTAAAATAACTAATTAATTAATTAAACAGATTATAATTAATAAATACCTAAATGACGAGTTTATCTAAGAGATACTTAAGCTAATTTAAGATGGCGTTAGACGCTCTAAAAAGGTCTCTCTAAGTGAATATAAAGCTTATGGAGACTGCTTGTACCACTAGAACCGCCTAGTTGTACATAACCACAACAAACTTAAGCTTAAGCTTCTCGAACATATACATAACCTACTAGTAGCCGGCCACCTAGGCCGAGAAAAAACCCTGGAACTACTCTAACGGGAGTACTACTGGCTAAATATATATAATATAATACGAAAGTACGTCTCTAGCTGCCATACCTACTGATAAGCTAAAGCTTTATATAAGACGTATAATGGCTTCCTAAAGCCACTGCCTGTTCTAGACCGAAGATGGAAGGATATCTTAATTAACTTTATTGTTGATCTCCCCATAAGTAAAGGCTATATAAATATTATAGTAGTTATAGACTAACTATTTAAAATAAGACACCTAATTGCCTGTCCTAATATGTTAACACCTACTATTGCCTAACTATTTCTGGATTATGTGTGGAAACTCCATAGACTTTCTAAAACGATTATCTCTAATAAAGGCCGCTAGTTTGTCTTTATGTTCTGGAAAGAACTAACTACCTAACTCCGCATTAAAGCACTATTATCTACAGCATACTACCTAGAAATGGATGGTTAAACGGAATATGTAAATGCTATAATGGAACAATATATTTGGATATATACGTTGTATCTACAGGATGACTAGATGGACTGGCTTGCATTCGCTGAGTTTACTATAAATAACTCCGTTTTGGAAACCATAAAGGTCTCCCCATTTCTGGCTAACTACGGCCAGTATCTACAAATAGGTTTTAAACCCTTTAGTAATGTTCCTTACCTAGCTTATTAAGCCTTATAAGTTGCAGAAGTAAACGAGTTTATAAAGAAGATAGAAGAACTATAAGAGTTTCTTATTAACGAAATAATATAGGCCCAGTTTGTTTATAAAGCCGCAGCAAATAAGAACCAAACCCTAGCACTAGCTTACTAAATTAGTAACTTTATCTAGCTAGATACAAGAAATCTAAATATAAAACAACCTACTAAGAAACTTAATTAGAAGAACGCCGGCCCTTATAAGGTCGAAAAAGTTGTTTCTCCTTATACCTACCGACTGAAGCTCCCTAATACGGTTAAAATCCACCCTATATTCTATACGTCAGTCCTCCGCCCTGCCGCCCTTATATTAGACGCCCTACCTAGACAGATCTAAGACCCTCCCCTACTAGTTAAAGTAGATAGTAAGGATAAGTACCTTATTAAAAGAGTTAATAATATTAAGTATGATAAACGGAAACGTAAATATATATACCTTATAAAATGGAGAGGCTTTACTAAGCCCTTATGGGAACCCGTTAACTCTATAGGACTTATATAAGCCGTAGAAGACTTTTATGAACTCCACCTAGAACTACCACAGCCCTATCTCGCAGAAGCTCGAGTTTAAAGGGGGGGTACTATCACGGGACACCTCCGTAACACCTTATACACGTCTACCTGTTCCCACCTATTTCTACCTATTTCCACCGACGTAGCAAGAAGAGACTGACCGCGAGACGACAATTTGATAGCAGTCTGCTGGCAATCTACGGCAATCTAATGGCAATCTGCTATATTCTGCTATATTCTGCCAAGTCCACCAAATCCTGCCAAGTTCTGCCAGGACCGCTACTCAAATCCTATTCTGCTCTGTGTATATGTTGACCAAGCAACCAAACTAACGATATATACCCTTTCTTCCCATTTCCTTACCTTCTCTCCTTACGCAACGTTTTGACTTTATTATATAGTTTATGTATATAGCTTAATAATATCTACTTCGCTATATATTATTACCACTTATACTCACTCCGTGGCACCTATAAACTTTATAAAGGTATAGCGTGAGGTTATATTGTACGCAAATAGGTCTATGTTAGTAGTTAATGCATCTATTATAGTATTAATAGTTGTAACTGCGTGGCTATAAGCTCTATTGGCTAATTCTAAAGCTATAGCGGTCGCATTATCTAGTTTAATCTCACCATATAAAGTGTAGTATACTATAGCCTGGTTATCCTTATTTAGTAGAGTATTAGGGTCTATGTCAATTACCAGAGCGTTAAATATGTTAGTGATCTTATTATCCTCATTGTTGTCCTTGTCGTCGTCTCCTTTATAGTCCATAATATATTACTTTATTCGCTCCTAGAAGCGGTCCTTAAGCTTATTCTTAAACTTAGTCTTAGACTCTTCTTACTCCTCCTTAGTATATTTCCATAAGTGACATCCTTCTTTATTATATACAAAGCAACATAGTTTCTATCAGTTGCGGTTATATAGGGGGTTGCTGCGGTTATTATGGTTATTATAGTCATAGTTATTATCTCTTTTATAGAATTGTCAATCTATAAAGAAAGCTTATATCTTCTCCGCATGCTCTTTCTTATAAGCTATAATAGATAATTAAAGTTTGTTAATAAGGGCTCTAAGGTTATCTAGTAGGTTAAAGACTGCATATCTATATACTGGTATTCCCTGGCAAGAGGTAACAATTTTGTTATAGAGGAAGTCTATAGTTTATAAGGTAGGTCTAAGGCCATATTATAGTTAATAAAGTCTATAGATTAGTAATTAGAGGCATTTGCTTATAGACTTATCTATATTTTCTGCCATTACTATTATAAGTGTAATAGTATTCCACTTGTCTAGGTTCTTATATTAAAATCCTAGTCCTTTAAAGAAATTCTAAAGGTGCTTATAAGCTTTAGCAAATAGTAGGTAGAATAGTTAGTTTATATAGAAGTAGTCTAGAGCTAGTCCTTTTAACATAGTAGGGAATGCCTTAAGATAAGCTTCTTGGGGTACGTCCGCTTAATTATAGATATTATAGAATATTATTAATTTGTAGTTAAGGCTTTCGTTTATACCACCGTATTTCTACTCCTCTATATATATCTTAGCTGCATTCGCAATTTCCTTTCTATAGCCAGTTATAGTAATAGGGCGGTTCTCTTTGTCCGTAGGTTGTTTATAGAGTTGCTGTATTATTATTATAGGTTAAGGCATAATAAATAGTGTAAAGGTAGAGGTAATTATAGATTAAGGTATAGTAGAAAGCATAGGCACTAAGGAATATCTTACTTATTGCTCTTCTAGAGTTCCGTGTGTCTTATAATACTAAATACTTCTTAACTTAATGCTAGTGTTAAACTTTTTCTTAAGTGCGTTTATCTCTTCTCTAGTCTATTCTATTCGGTCCTCTTTTTATGCTATATTATATAAGGACTAAGGGAGTAATTTACCTTGTTTATAGTTAGTGTTAACCCATACTCCTCTAATATTTAGACAATTATATAGGTGCTAAAGCTAGTATAAGGGGATTTTCGTAAAGATATTAACCGTAAAGTCCTTAAAATCTCCCTGGAACGATTCCTAGAGTGTTAAGTCTAGCTAGTTGTGTATCTCCATATATATATACATCTTATATCATATATAGTCGGTCAGCTCGTCCTTAGTGACTTCTGTTAGGTTAATTCCATCTTCCTATTTAGCTACTTCTTCCTCCTAGTCTTTCTCTGTTCCTAACATCTTGTGTTTTATATATTATTTAGGTGGGTAAGGGTAAGGGTGAGGGTGTTTATAGGATAAAGGTAGGGGAACGGTTAAGGAGGCGGATAAGGAGGCGGTTTAGGGGGCGGTTTAAGTTGTTTAAGTAGGGTAAGGTATTCTGCGCAGTAATTCTTCTAAAATAGATAGAATAAGATATCTAGAAGTCGTCGTAGATACCAGACAAGTACTCCTAGGTGGTTTCTCTTCTTCTCTTTAACTAAAATAGGCTAATACAAAAGGTGGATAAGTATAACTATCTCTCAATCTGCTGCAAGGTGGATAGTATAACTGTCTTCTAAGCTATCTGCGTATTTCCTAATCTATGCGCGCTTACTAATTAGTGTTGGTATGCTTTAACATAGTGCAATAGACGTAATATACGTGTAGTGCGGTGTGTAGTTGGATTCTTCTTATTCTATCTACACGTCTTGATAATCTTGATAATATATATACGCGTCTCGCGTAGATCACGTGCTGTGTATGTAATACGTGAAACGAATATATACCGACAGTCCTTAAGTTTAATAATCTCTTTAATATGCTTAGCTGCTATTAAGGTAATTATATTATATAATACTAAGTCGCCTATTAGGCTAAAGACATCTTTAATAATATTAGGGAACCTATCTATAGACTAGCTGGTTCCTAAAATATGTTAGATTTTTATATTTATAAGCTCTTTTAGCTATAGTATATTATAGTAATTAGCAATTGCATTAACACGGACGTAGTAAAGTATAGTATCGGCCGTTGTTGGCTATATTGTTATATCTTTATTATCGCCACCGCCATTATTATAGTCACTCTTATATATAAATTGGATTATTCTCTTAACGGTACTAGAATTAAATTTGTTAATATTTATAATATTTGTTACCACCTCCTACCTATTAGTTAGTTAGGGTTAATTCTATAAGATATTTTGTAAGCTTTCGTAGTGTAAGGAATAAATGAGCAACTTTATTCTAAATCTATGGAAATCAAGTGAACTAAATATATGAAAGTAGACCCCGAACTCCGAAGTCTATGACTTAATATTTGACCGTATCCGAGACATACGAGGGTAGCGTCGATCGTGTCTCGGAGCCTCTCAGGAGGCGATCTTGTGTCTTAGCGCAGTGCTAGTGAACTGTTATATATTTAGGTAGCTTTTACCTAAAAGCCTCTATTATAGGTAGCTTCAAGTATAGGAGATTATGTGTATATAATCGCTTTATGGTCTTTAAACTCCAGCCCCTAGTGTTGGTCACACAGGGTAACTCACCAATAACGACTACTCGAGTAGGTTATAGTGATGTTGGTTAAAAGCTTAATATCTTTGAAATGAGGAAGGGCGAGGAGCTTAAAACTCCTCGCCACGCTAGTGCCGCGGCGTTATATAACGACCGCTTACCTTATTCCTAACACTGGCAACTCTTCTTTTGTAGTTGCCATCTATATACAAATACTGCTTGGCTAGCGTAATAAATATCAATCCTCCTTACTTACTATTACCATCGCAATATAAGTCTCGCTGTCCTAAAATTTGCATTTTAGCATATGGTGCTTTCTTACTTGGAGTCGTAGGCGCACATCGTATTAGGGCCGCTAAGGCGCTAGTTATAAGCGAGTTAATAGCGATTTTCTATCCTAGGGATGGAAAATCCTGATTAGCTAGTTAGAATTAGGGTCTACAGATTATTATGCTCCTACTCCCTTTTAACCCAACCTTTAACCTATATATATAGAGTGTTTGTGTTAACAAACGTTTCTAGAGCCTTGTTTGGGTTTGCCTTCGTTATTACATCTACTGGGTTGTCTTGGCTATTAATCTATTAGATCTTAAAGAGTTCTCGCCGTTTATAGGATTGCTAAAGTGCTATAATATTAATTATAAGGCGCTTCTCCTTTGTGGTACCAAGCTTAACTAAACACTTATAGAGGGAATATAAGTCAGTGCATACAATTATAGGGATAATAGGGAGTTTAAGTTAATCTATAATTATCTTTAGGGTAGTTCCAATTGTAATTGCTATATTAACTCCGCTAACTATTCTATATATCTCTAATACTAGAACGCTTTAGGTAATGCGCTTACTCTTAGTTAAGCTCTAATAGATAAGATTGCCGTAGATTATAAAGTCATTCTCTCTAGTAGATTTGTTCGCGATAATAATCTTATATCCTAGCTAGGAGCTAAAATCTTTATTATTTATAAACAATCTATTAACAAATATAAAGAGCTTAGTAGTAGGAAGATTAATAGGCACGTAGAGTAGTCCCTAATTGAGATGGTTTGTTTGCCAGGAAAGACGCTTATTTAGGGCAAGGATGTTATCTTTAGTTAGTTCCTGGTATTAAGCGGCAATAGAGAGATTAAATAAAGCCTTAGGTTAATAGATAGAAGTAATATAAGCTCCGCAAGCGCGTTGCTCTATATATCCTTACTTTAGAGAATTAATGTTAATAACGTTAATCTTCTTGCCTTGATCTTTCTGGCGCAAAGCAATAGAATCCTTATTTAGGGAGAGGATGCATCCATTAAAAAGTAATAGTGTTATTAAATTAAGCTTTTCCTTTGGCTTTACTATAAGATTTGCCTTTACTAGCTTATCTTTTTTAAGAGCTAAGAATTGGTCGTCTCCTAAGATAATTATATTATTGGTTTATATGCCGACAATTCTAAATAGAGTTCCCGTAGTTGTAATAAGGAAGTAGGGATTAAATATAGAAGTAGTTATTAAGAGCTTCTCTTTATGGTACTTGCTATAAGTAGCCTACCAATAAGTTCCTACCTTTACGATTCTATATAATGGCTTAAGTACAACTATAATTATATCTTTAGGATATTAGTAGCGAATTTGCTCTAGAAGGTATACTAGTATTAAGCGCTAAAGGCGCGTCTCTAATTAGGTATAGGCCTAAGTAATATCTTATAAATAAACCGCCATTTTATTCTTTATTAAGGAGGAAGCTAGCGCAATAATAACTTACTAACTAGCTTATTAAATTATAGGGAATTGCATAAGAATTACTTCCTTACTGTTATTGTTATAACCTTAAATAACTAGTCTTGACTTCTTAAATGGGGTGTTAGTAGCTTTACCCTTAATCTTATTAACTATTCTTAACTTAAAGATGTAAACTCCATTAAACTTGGTAGGGTTATACTTCTTAAATTTAAAAACTCCTCTTATAATAAGACCGTCAATCTCCTACTTATTAGATGCTTAGAAAGGAGCTCCTAGAGTTATAATACGGCCTTCCTTTTAAAGCTATTTTGCGAGCTTAAAGTCAGCCTTCTCTTTAGCTGTTATAAAGGCCATTAATAACTTATCTTTACTTTTAATAGCGGTAACAAATTACTCTTTGAAATTAATAAGGTATTAGCAATTTTATAATCCCTTTAGGCGACCTCTACCGCGTTATAGTTGCGGTATATCTGCTATAATTATATTAGGATCGTAGTCGCCTTCTAAAGTAGATTAATTGTAGTTCTTCTCTAAGGTATCCTCTAGGGCATCCTATAAAGGCTTAGAACTGTTGTTTCTATAGTAGGGCTTAATAATAGTTAAGTGGAATTAAGTGGGTTTATAGGGTATCTAAAGAGTACAAGTTTAACTATTAATTATAATAAGTTTATATGGGCCTAACTATCCTCCCTTTTTATACCATACGCGTACCTTAGATTGGAGTGGCAGATTAAGTGTAGTTAAGGTATTTAGGCCATTTCTTATTCCTAGTGCGTTGTTGACCTGGCGCGTGGCGTAAAGACGTTATACCTCTTTTATTGCTTTACGAATAGCCTCCGCTTGTTGCGTAATAGATAGGGATAGTAGAGAATTATTAGTTATTTAAGGGTAGGTGCTAAAGACTAGCAATATAGGTATAAGCCTATCTAGGCTAGCGGAATTATTAACGGCCTTAACAGCTATTTATAAGATAAGCTCTTTACTAGCGCCCTCTAGTTCCAAAGAAATAATCTTATATACTTATTATAATAGCGTGTAATATCGTTCTACTTTTCTAACACTATTATATGCCTTAATAGGGACTTCCTTGACCTTAATTTCCATTGCCTTCACCTATTACCAAAATTTTAAAGATAAAAAGTTCCTTCCTATATTATAAATGACTTAATTAGGGGGTCCTAGGTAGATATTAATCTAGTATAATTAAAGAGTATCCTATGTGTTCCTAGCTAATATATCCTTTAGGAAACGTGCGGCTTAAAAGGAGGTTAAGAGGTTAACAACTTAAAGTACTAGCTTGCCGCTAAGATATATAATATTAATAATAATACAGAAGTTAAAGTTATAGTTATCTTTAAGGGTGAACTTAAATCGGCCAAGGGACTTCTAGTTTATTTGGCAGTAATAGCAGTACTTTATAAGATGCTTAATCGTCTTAGCCTTGAATTTATAACCTGCTTGCTAAAAAACCCTAAGCAATTTATAAACTAATAGGTGACTAAAGTAATGGTATAGTTAACGTAACTTTAACTTAGTTAGATGGCTCTAAGTAACGCTCCTTTCTGGCTATTAAAGGAGCAACTAAGGGTGACCCTACTTGCGTATAACGGGCACCTAATTATCTCCCTAAACAAGCATATTTTTAAGGTTATCTAGCTTAACGCCTAACTTATCTATATCTTAGATGCAGAATAGAAACGGGGTGTTTATGGGAATAATATAGAAAGTAATATATCCTAACGGGGTTTAGACCTTAATTATACTAAAAGAGATTATAGTACCCTTACTAAAGCGGATTGTATATTGGCCTGCTATTAATTAGTTAATCTAAACAGAGCTATTAAGCTGCTAAAGAGCTCGAACTTAAGGTTCTCTTACTATAGATACTTCTGCGGCTCTAGTATCTGGTATAATACTATAGAAGACATTTGCCGAGTATCTGTTATTAAAGGAGAACGCAGAACTTTCCTTTAGCTCGTTAAAGATATCTAACTTTATAACAGAATAAAGCGTAGATTGGTTATTAAGAATAGCAATAGTTTATATACTATTTACCTCACCATATTTAGTAAAGTATTGGTTGGGAGAGTAGTCCTTAATTTCTATATCTATAAGGAGCTGTTCGGCCTTATTAACCTTACCCTTAAGATCTTCTTCGCCTTTATATTAAACCAGGAAGCTTTAGAAGTAGGCTATAGTAACCTCTTAGTTTCTAACATTTTATACACTCTGGCGAAACTTATTATATGCCTCCTTTTGTCTATTAAGGGGGTGCCTAGTTGACTAGCAATTTGGCTTCTTATAAATATAGCACTTCTTCTAATAATCGCTCCGAAATAAACCTCCACAATTGCCTTATAGTTGACGTTGATTATACCCTCTGCCATATCCCCTACCGCGGCCACTATATGTTTGGTCGGTCCAGTTGTGATTATATTAGTCGGCCGGGTTAATTGGAGTAGGTTAGGGTTAGGTATTAAATTACTATACTTCTTAAGAGCGCAGAGCGGTGCTAATAGAGGATCTTAATTAAGTATATACTCCTTTATAAGTATTTGCAGGATTAAAAAGAGCAAGGTTGTATTCTTTAACACCTTAGTATACGCTAATAATTTAATCGCGTAGGCTAAAGTCCTCTTAATATAATTTAAATAAACCATGCTAAATTATCTGAAGTTAATTAAAGAGCTTTTAGAGACAATTAAGTTAAGAGACATCTGGGTTTGTCGCAATAATCTTTAAGAAGGTAGTCTCTCTCCACTCTAATATATACTACTGCTTATTCTCCTCTATTTTAAAGTGGCATCTTGTCTTATATATTATTTGGTTAAAATTATATCCTTTTCCTACTAAATGATTATAATAGAAGGTACTAGCGCGGCCCTTAAGCATAATAGAATAGGCGTTATAATATTGGTTAGGTTCCAGTCTAACCTTCTAGCAATAGTTATAGAAGATACGCAGCTTTAAATTAAGGATATTATATAGTTCCCCGCCAAACCTCTTTTTCTAGTCTAAATAGAGCTTTGTAAGCTCTATAAGCATTTTTAAGGTGCCTCCAAGCGGTATTAGGCCACGTTAAAATTGCATTGGAGATTAAGGTGGGGATTGCTTTATAGGCTGCAGTAGAGATATAGATCTTAATAGAATACGGCGTAGTACCTGATCTTACTATAATAGAGTTTAAAGGTTATTAAATCGCGAAGCAAGGGGATCTTGCGCTTGCTCTTATTTAGTAGTTAAAGTTATAGGTTAAATTGGTGGATCCTAGGGAGCTAAAGACAATAGAAGTAATAGATATAGAACGTAAGAACTCGTGCCTAGAGTAATAGAATTTAAATATGTCTCTATTAGTATATCATTTGGATTTTATTGTGAGTTAAGCTTCTTTATAGTGCGTAGTTAGTGCTTAATCTCTTATGGAGTCTATTCATGCTCTTCTTTTACGTTAATAACTTGCTCCTAAATATTATCTCTAATAGCGCTTCCATCCATAGGGATAAATACTCTATTCTCCTAAAGGAAGTTACGGAAGTCTTATATAATAAGCTTGTTTATAAGAGCCCATGTTTCCTTTATCTATCTAACAAAGTCCTCCTTTATATAATACCATAGTATAGTGTCGTTATATTCGCTGTCTGTGTAGTGTACTATATGGTATAATAAGAATCTGTTTAGGTCCTTTTGCTCGGCGTTTATAGGGTTAATGTCTTTATTTTATATCTTTAGGTTAATGTCTTCCTCGTACTTCTTTAGGTAGGTTAACGCCATAATAGGTTAAAGATAGGTAGGGTTTTTGGTTTTATATAATCTCGTAGGTTTGCTATCAAGAGGTAGGCAATTTAAGATATTATTTAACGCGTTTTAGATGTTAACTTAGGACCCTAGGTTTAGTAACACTTCTAACCTAAAGTACTTAACCAAATCTTTGTAAACGCGGTTGTTCTGCGTAATAGACGCAACTTGGTATCTCCTAGTACTTAGTAACACTTCTATTACTAGTTTTCCGCAAGTCTAAGGTAGCACAGTATCACTGGGATCCATTCTATATAAGCGCATATAGTACCCCTGCACGAGACTATCTCTTCTATTTAAAAACCTAGCTGCTTTGTGGTTGACTGTGTATTTAACCACTGATTAGTATTGGTTACATAGGGTGACTTACCAATAACGACTACTCGAGTAGGTTATAGTGATGTTGGTTAAAAGCTTGATATCTTTAGAATAAGGAAGGGCGGGGAGCTTAAGACTCCTCGCCACGCTAGTGCCGCGGCGTTATGTAACGACCGCTTGCCTCATTCCTAACACCTAGTATATAAGTTTTAAGTTGCTATATTTCTCGCTATCTATAAGCTGCGCTAAGCCGAACGGAATACTTTTAAATGGCATATTTCGTTAGTTTTCTTTTCTAGTTTTAGTTTTAACTACGTTTTAAGCAATGTTTAAGGGAGTAATTTGGTATTAAATAGGACGATTAAGAACGAGAACTCTGCTTTATTAAACGTGGCTCTAGAGCCTCTATATATATATTAAAAAGTCGTCGTTAGCTTCGTCTGATCTGCAACGGATTTGGCTAATTAGTTAGAGCCTTAAACGTTAATCGCTTAACTAAGGACTCGTGTGACTTCTAAAGTTCCAGGAAGGGTGAGTGGCGGGGTGTGCGGCCGCAGCGCCTAGAAGCAGTTAGGTCATGTGATAGAGGCTTAGTTGGAGGACGTGTTCCCGTGGCTTAGGTTGAGGCTCTGCACTCCTCCAAGCCACATCAAGCAAAGTTAAATAGTATTATGTTCCTGCGTGCCGGCCCGCCAATTACACTATTCCTGCGCCTCTAAGAGCGGTTTCCCGGCCGTCGACCTTCTTATTATTAGCTGGTCGAAGTATACTTTTTGGATAAGGGGCACTGACTAGATTCTCGGTTGATTACTTCGTAAAATAAAATCGCCAATTGCGCAGGCTGCGTGTCAAAAAAACCCGACATAGGCTAGTCGGTCGAGTTGGTCAATGCCCTCAACTGCGCGTTAAATTGCCTTCAACTCTACCCCAATTGCGCCAACTACTCGCAATTCAGGCCATCGGCAGAGGACGATATTTTGCCGATGTAACTTCATCTGTCTAGTGACGCAGGCTAAAAGATTGGCCTCGTCTTCCTATTTTCATCTGCCAAATTCCATTTTCTGTCTCGCAGTCGATGAGCATTTCCTTTGTAACGCAGGGTGGGCATATAGAGAATGCGTCTATCGACTGTCAACATATTCGGATCGACTTCGATTCTAAAAGGACTCTGTAAGGATAAACTGTCAGCATAGAGCAGCCTTTCTGATCCGTATCAGCACTCACACCTGATTCGCTTTAGTGATTTCCTTGACCGAGAGACCTGATCCCAGGGCTCCCAACAATAACGTTATCCATAAGCTTATCGCGATAATATTAATAATAATAAGCGATATGAATATGATATTTGCTTATGAATATTCATAAGCTTATAGATATATATAGATATTTTAAAGCTTTAGTAGTAGTGTAGAAGAGTAGCTTATAGTGAAGTATTTGCTAAGAATTATAAATACGCCACACGTTCTTATATATATTTGTATATAGGTATATTAAGTAGGTAGTAATTTAGAAGAACTTTTAAGTAATTTAATACTTTTCTAAGACTGGTGATATAGCTTACATAAGATACTAATTATCGCGATAATGAATGTCTTGGGTCTCTTAATGATATGAATACGATAAGTGGTATGAATATACATTCATTCATTATTGGGAACCCTGCCTGATCCGACGATGGAGTTTGCATTTTGGTCGAGGATTTTAGCGGCAAACTCTATTATATTTCTTGTCTGGTTTGGGGACAACATTCGCCTCGCGACTTGACCTGGTAGGATGTTACACAGCTCAACTAGAACCCATCTTTTGTCCCTTATGCCCACATTAGCGGCTAGTTTATATAGTGACTCCAGTGTGATACCATGCACTAGGTTATGCGTCACCGGATAGGATGATATAAGGTGCGGTGTGCCAGTGCGCAGCGGGATTTGTAGCAAGTCGGTGATACTGGAAAATACTTACCCCTCGTAAAGTAGCTTTGGACTGGTATAGTTTCTTCCTGCCCCTGCGCATTAGTCATTCTGAAGGTCAGATTGCCGCAATTTTGGTTCAAAGGAGAGGGTTCGGCGATCTTATAAACTTTGTGCTTCAGTATGAGTTCTCCCTTTGAATCGCGCTTGACGCTGCCCTTCTTATCAGTTTCTTTAGTACATTAAGTCTCAATGCGAAGCCTCTTAACGAAATTTGCCAATTTGGATAATTTCCACAACCAAACTCATTTATAAGTCTCAGGAGCGGACCAGATTTATAGATGGAACCCAAGTGGTATACCATCCTCGTCAAACCATATGGTCTCTCTTCATTTTCCGATTTGTTCCAGAAATCTTGCGTTGTGCATACCAATACCACGCTAACCATACGATCAAGACGGCTACTGTCAGAGGGACAGCAATAGCCCAGAATATTCGTATGGATGAGTGGGCTCGGAAATGCGGGGCCGGGAATTCCTCGTCGCTCGAAAGTGTGAAGAACTGCATCCCGAAGATTGTTGCGACGGTCGAAGCAGGTAAGAATACGAGTGTCATGATCGCGATTGTCTTCATGCTACTGCTATCTGTCTTCATAACACAGCTGTCTTGCTGGGTTACAAGGTTGAATGACTAAAGCGAATCAGTTTACTTCAAAATCCAGCGACTTTGAACTTAGAAACTTACCAGGCCAATAATATTCTGCATCCGCTTTTCTAGGCTGTTGACCTTAGCTTGCGTCGATACCATCAGATCTTTCTTGTAGTGAAGAGAGATCTGGGTTCCTCTGGCCACTGGTGGCATTGGATCACTCTCCGTATAACCATAGTTATGATGAGCTCGCATGCTTTCGACCATGTTGACAGCACAGTCGGTTGCTTCGCGCATGTAGATGACATTCCGGGCTACTTTATGCAGCATACCGAAGTCAATGTCCCCGGTTGCGCCGTTGAGGTCGGCGGTTTTCTCATTGGTATCCTGGATGGATATCAGCAACTGGTAAAGGCAATCTCGATGTAACGTACATGCTCTACTCCATTGAAGACTTTCCCCAGCGTTCGAACCATGGCGTCTAGGATAAGGTATAGCTCTTCTAGAATAATGTCGTAAAGTATAAAGGGATCTTCCAGGGCGTCTTCCCATTCTGGGTGGTCCAGCAGGGTACTGAAGCGACGCATGAGGCCTTCAGGAGCCATGAAGCATATTAACGTCACCCCTCCTGGTTGATTAACAGTAGTCCTAGTGCTTCCACTGCGTGAGAGGGATAATGCTCCTGGATTCTTGGAACCGTCTACAAGTATGAAACCAGGACGGTACCAGTCCCGGAAGTTATCCGTTAGCTGCCAGCGTGTCCCGCCTTGCTTGGGCCGATGCAACATTACTTCAACCTCTTCGATCTCAATAATCTTGCAGATGAAATGAAGCCAGGCATCTGGTGTATGTCAATAACATTTGCCGTGACAATGTCCAGTTGAAAGCTTACAATGCGGGCCATTTCTCCGCCTTCGTGTGCCAAAGGAGTGAGTTACGGACTGCAGCCTCTCGCAGAGAAAGCTTGGAGGAATGTCGAAAAGCCGGAATAAGCTATGAAGTTCGTAAACATCGCAAGGTCTCGGAACGTCGTGCGGAGCGCAACTAACGTACTTAAGTCATTTCGCTTCCTTCACACTCTTGAAATTAGGGTCGAACAAACATAATTCTCAAATCGCATTTTTGACGGTCAGCCAGCGACGCAACATTCGGCAACTCCTCATAACGGCCCTCACGTCCTTCATAATTGTTAACAAGAGAAGGATTGCAGTAATTAAAGTCATGTCACCTTGCATCCATTCCCAAATCTTCAAGTGAATACCACCAGTACTAGCAAGTTCGCCACTTTCTGCCCCTTTTCGTGCAAACTTCTCGTACCACGTGGGATCCTCATTGACTGCGAAGCCTGATCTTCGATCTTCCTGGGCGTTCTGTTGGATTTGCGTTGCTGAAGGTGCCGCTCGGACACTGGATGGAGGAATGAAATTCTGGAGCAGTATCGACATTGCGACGAATAAGTGAGAAAGCAACTCATGTCCATCACCAAAATTCAAGGCCGACCACAGCACGAAAGTCCACCTGAACGTTGACTCACCGAGCCTCGAGCCTATTGCAACTTGGAATCTCAAAGGGGTGGAAAGCACCCCTGCTTTGGCGTCTAGAAGAGGCGCTTACACCCTGCAGATTGCGCCCAGGTGGGCCTTAAAAGTATCGACCTGGCTGCGCCCACCTGGGCGCAATGATAGTTATGTAATCCGCCCAGGGCGTTGGAAAAGCCTGTCAATACTGTGGCTAATAATATATAAGGCTTCATGGTTGGCGTCGAATTGGATCACGTGGTGGTGAGAATGGGTCAGAATCGATCGACCTGGTTGTGTCGGTGTTCCACCCCTTCAAAACGGTAGGTACTGGTGGAATTCGCCCAGGTGGACTGCCCAGGTGGCTTAAATTGCTGACAAAACTCGCTGCTATAACTACTAGATTTGGGAGCGCAATCGCGGCTGGCGCGAACGCCAGGTGAAACCTCCTTTTCAGCTGCCAAGACGGCCAGGGCGTTGGAAAAGCCTGTCAATACGGAGGATTGCGCGAAAAGAGATTTCTCCTTCCTATTTGGGAAAAGCGCGGTTTTGGTGCCAAGACCCCACCAAAATTCAGCTCAGTCAACTTAATTGAAGCTTTTGATACTAATATATTACCTATATAGCTTCCAAATCGTGGTGTTCTACCGTTTGACATTCACGTGATTTACCTCGTTCCATCGCACCTTATATTCTACAGGCTTTCGGGGTTTTTGAGGCCTTGATTGCCTCTGCTGCTCTACCTGGCTCCCTACCTGGCTCTCTACCTGGCTCTCTACCCGTTTAACTACCTGATTGCGATCGTTCCTTTGGCGTCTTTGATTATAGAGCTGTCGATCTGCAATTAAGCCAGGGCCTTGAGTATTTTGACGTGAATTTGGAACAACTATATCAACTGATTTTTGCCACACTTCCTCAGTAATTTCCTTAATTTCCTCGCAGCTTTGTGTAGGAAGGAAGAATTGCAGATAGGCGTTAGGTAAACTACAGTGATTGCGCAGTGTCTCGTAGCCTGTTTGAAGCACCTTAACGATCGTAGGAAGCTTGCGATTAGCTTCCTTACAGAGCTGCTTCCGACTTTGCTGCCTTTCCTCTGCTCCCTCTCTATAATTGTTGCCTCCTTTAAGTTCTATAATCTTTTTAATATGGTGAGGGATCCTCTTAATCTACTGTTGAATTTGCTACTGTTTAAGATCTTGCCAAGCTTCAAGCCAAGCCTTCTCTGTAGCTGCACGAGAAGTAAGTGGGCCTCTTTTTGTAGTGAGTCGTTTTAGGTAGCCCTAATAGGGCTTAATTATATTTAGATTAGGAGAATTACCTGGCTAAAGAAGACGTTGAATCTCGCAGGCGTTAAAGTAGGTTTGGTGAATCTTTGCTATATAAGAAGTAGCCTTATCTTTCTGCACGGTCGTATTAGGATTTAAGTATGTAAGGCTCTAGGCGAACGGAAGAAGTTTTGGTATTAAGATATTTGTTAAATATCGCCACTAGTTAATTCCACCTCCATCTAATCGAGTAAAAGCTCCGTACGATGTTGTAAACTTCCACTTGGCACGTGCTCCGCTCATGCACCTATTGTAACGTAGTTCGTATGCTCTCCTTTTAGCGTCTTGTTATTTCTTCCAAGCCTTATATGCCTCTGGCTCTAGAGCTTAATTCCAGATCTTAATAATTGATTTTAATTCGTCTAATTCCTTCTTTATCTGAGGCTTCTAAATATAATAAGGGCCTTTAAAGTCATATGTAAAGCAACCCTAAAACATAAACTTGGAGTACCCCTTCCATCGTTCTTGTATACAGCTGCGTACACAGGCCTTATAAGGATGTCGCCATACCCGATAGCCCCCTTGATGGTGGCCTAAAATGATACTTGTTTTATCTAACCAAATTACAGCCTTCTAATCTTCTAAGGTCTAATAACGGTGGGCTAGTATAAACTTGTATTGTTTGGTCTTTATAGCTGCAGTCAATCCAGGCTTCCTTATTGGTTTCGTCTTACGGTAGCCGTACTTTTTAAGTATAGTTTAAACAGATGATATAGAGAGGCCTGTTTCGCGAGCAATCCTTCTAGTGCTTTTTTTACGCCCGTAACGATCGCACGTAATGGCGTTAATAACTTTTTGCTTAAGATTAGGAGTAATCTTTTTCTTACGCCCTAGGCGGGGCTTATCCTTAAGGTGGTTATTAAAGAGGACCCAATCTGCACGCCAGCCATTCTCTACTGCCCTTTTTAGTAGGTTGCCGATGTGTTTAGTGCTAACTCCGGTAACTTGAGTGATTGCTTTCAGAGGAGTACCTAGAGCCCTTATTACTATGGCCTGCGCTCTCGTTGCAAGGCCGTAGTAAGGCATTTTGGGCTTAAAAAAAAGCGTAGAAGACGTGTAGAGGACATTGCAAGCGATTGAGTGAGTAGATTATATCAAAAAGTCGGTGTAGAGTTGCTTTTTACAAGCTCGAAGTCAAAAAATTGGTATTTTTGGTGGGGTCTTGGCACCAAAACCGCGCTTTTCCCAAATAGGAAGGAGAAATCTCTTTTCGCGCAATCCTCCGTACTGTGGCTAATAATTAAGGCTTTATGGTTGGCGTCGAATTGGATCACGTGATGGGGAGAATGGTCAAAAATATCACGAAGGATTTTCAGCTGCCAAGACAGCCAATCTGCTAAATAGTACGCTAAAATATTGGCAACTTTACCAGATACAGCTTCTGAAATAAAGCTCTTGGCGTCATTTGAATATGGAACTCGAAGCTCCAGGTTCAGATTCCATTTCAATATGAAGGCTTCAGATTGCACACGTCTGTGCAACCCGTAGAGCCGCAGACGCGTATCAAATTGGGAAGGAACGCGTTCTTTCTGCCGGACTTTCAGTTCAGATTCAATCTGACGCTTTTGCAACTGAACATTCCCTCAGCTTCATCAAACGCCCATTTGCTTATCCCTTCGTGCGGCAAGTCACTTTTCGTGTATTGGGCACTTTTGGCGCTTTTAGTTGGGTTAGCATGCTACAGCCTATTGCACGACCAGCTTCCCCCCCCTTAAAAAAAAAAAGTTGATTTCGCTTCAGTACGCGGGCTCGCCAAATCGCCACCAACTGTATATAGTAATTGTAGCGAACGCATGTGCCTTCACGCAAGGACCTTTTTGGTTGCCATAGAGAATCGCCTTAGTTGGCCAGGAGAACCAAATTAAAGATATACACTTCTTCCTCTCCCCCTTAACTACCCCTCCCGTTATGGCCGCCAAAACGCGAGTACAACACTATCTTTATAGAGAGGTTAATGGAATTTGGTAATATTATATAGGTAGAAACCTTATAATATTTAATAAAGACTATAATACCATGGAGGAAGGCTAGTCGCAAGTCCGCCAGAAGCAAAGTTCTTGCAGCCAAGCATACGACTTCGCTACGGCGATTTGGCGAGCCTGCGTACCGAAGCGAAATATACTTTTTTTTCAAGGGGGGGGAAGCTGGT
>Ga0307507_10002109_pt1 | contig 42914 bp, 47 predicted proteins | sample 7_EM_MG_FD_207223 | JGI IMG/M metagenome (GOLD analysis project Ga0307507, IMG submission 207223) | Populus trichocarpa ectomycorrhiza microbial communities from riparian zone in the Pacific Northwest, United States - 7_EM | ecosystem: Host-associated > Plants > Roots > Unclassified | place... | reverse complement strand
AAACACCATGACGCGGCTGGGACGGTGTAGATGGTCGTTCCTCCGACACGGAACTTGCCAGTGATATCGACAATACCAGCTTTCCTATTTTTTGGTTCCAGCTTATTAGACCGAAAATGGTCCTGGCCGTAAAGTCCCAGTTATGTAATTATGTAGTAAATTCTAGCTTCACGCCGGCTCAATTCTCCACCTCATTTGCCCTGTCGCTGTCTGATTCCGCTGCCCTTCGAACCACTCTTTTGTACCACCGTACACCATCGTCGTTAAGATCGTTCATCCAGGTCTGCTGCGAAAAGACGAATGACGAGTTATCTTTGAAGAGTTTACCTAGAGATGTGGCATTACGACAGCGAATTGTAGAAGAAAAACGATTGCACCCTACCTTTCCTTGCCTCAACAATTATGTCTGCAAGTTCCCAAAACCCCGTTTGCCCGTTGGCCGATGCTTCCCATTCAGTAACATCATCCGGCAAATCATCTCGAAAGACAAAATATCGAGGATCATTTGATTTTATGAGGTCAACCCCAGGGTTCCCAAGACTATCGAATATGACTTGGTAGATCAACACCCGAAGTGAAGAACTACACTCCAGCAACTTCAGGGCGACTTCAGCCTCCACAGAAGCATATTGATGAAAGGACAGATGTGTAAGTTTGGGGAGGTCTAAGAGTGCGTTACAATCTTTCCAAGTACATCCAGTCAAACCGAGTATTTCAAGGTGTATAAGGTTCCGAAACGCCGTGCAATTCTTGATTGCCTTGGCTAGGTTTATTCCCCCCAGATTAGCAGAGAGGGTGTGCAGTGGGAGATCATTGATCGCTTTGAGAATTTCGGAGGATATGGAAAGGTATCCCCACATTGCGAGGTTTTCTAGGTTGCGGAGGGTGGATAGCAGTTCAAGAACGAGATATTCGTCGTCAATTGTTGTCAAGAGATGTCGTACGAATCGAGCAACATGGGTTCTTGGAGTGTTTTTCCAGTTTCGGATGGTTATTGAGGGTGTATAGGGAGTCGTTTCTGCGATTGCGACACGGTATAGAATTGGTCGAATCCTGCAAGTACGCCATAAGGGGATGATCGTCAAGTCGTGGGCGGGGCGTACCATTCATAAATGCGCTTGGCCACTAATGAAATTCGAACTCTGTTGTCATGGTTTGTATCTTCGAAGACAGCAAGTTCGAATATCATGCGCTCCAAGTCTAACGGAAGAGATGGCATCGTAGAGGAAAAGAAATAGGATGTGATCGACACTGGCATTACTATATATGGTCAGGGTCGGGAGTCACGTGCTTGACTTCCCTTCTTCAAGCGGCGAGGACTATGCCAAGGCTCAACGAGATGACAAGCGATACCGATTCCACATTCTCGTCTGAGAGCGGAGCAACCCATTCATTCAGTCTATCGAGGCCGTGTCGGAGTATTTTCAGACATCATGTCAACTTGTTAAGTTGGCGGAAGGTGGTTATCACAAAGTAAGACTATCCAATCAATTCGTAGTGCACGATAAATTATCAGCAGGTGTACGACATTGTACGCAGTGGTACTATTGACTCGGATGCCGTTGTTCGCGTTGCCAGTCCCGCATTTCCAAAGGACAAACTCGGGTCTGAGGTCTGTACGTGGATCCTACTTGCTTGCTCAACTGTAACATCCCTACTTTAGGTTGCCACCATTCAATACTTGGCATTACATACAAGCGTGCCTGTCCCAAAAATATATTCATGGAATTCGGATGCTTCCAATCCTGCTGGAGTCGAGTACATGATCATGGAGAAGGTGGCTATTTTTCATTAGAATATGGTCTCACCGTTGATTTTGCCGTACTTGCTAGGTGTCTGGAGTGCCTGCTGATTCCGTCATCGACTCACTTTCTGATGCAGCTATCAAACAATTCATCGCAGAAGTAGTGGCTTACATGCATGAGATGTTTCTTCTCTGTTTTGAACAAGCCGGATCTCTTTATCTCTCCCCGACGCTTGAAAAATTCATCGTTGGACCAATTATCTCCACTCCATTTTATCACGCGCTGGATGGTCTCGTTCGCTTTGAAGACACCTCTCTGATATCAACCTTGAATCGACTTCGCGGCCCATTTAGCACAGTATCGGACTACCTTTCCAGTTGGGTTAAAGCCGAATTATGTGTCATCTCCCGGAATCCTGAGACCGCTCTTCTTGAATTTGGTGGAGACCGTGAGTGTCTCAAACTGGGCCAGCGAGTTCTCGAGAAACTGAGCGAGCTCTGCGAAATCTATCCTGGTGACACAAATGTCTACGGAGGTGTAACAATGACAAACCACCGTTTCTCGCTGAAGCTGGACGATTTTCGCCTCTCCAACATTATGGTACGCATAACAATAAATTTGTTTCGATTTTGAGACGTCTTCTGCTGCTGCCTGCCTTAGATCGACAAAGGATCTGGAAAAGTAATTTCCCTCATCGATTTAGAGGGTGCAACTATTGCTCCTGTCTGGGATTGTGCCACGATACCCAACTGGATTCTACCCTCCAATCTCGATGAATCATCTTTCGACGGTTTTCCCAAAGGTGCGAGGGAGGAATTATGCCGACAGTTTTTGGAGCGTATGGGCCATCTCGATCATAGTGGAGAATGGTGGCTGGCATATACCAAAGGACGTCCTTTTCGGTTGTTGGTCGATCGGCTCAGGTTCCAGGTTGGTGTTTGGGCCTGCAAGAGCTCAGAATTGTGGGTCGATGACAGATTAAAATGGGCGAAATTGTATCCTGGGGTAGGTTTCCATGATGATAGCATTGAAGACCGGTGGGTAGTAGATGATGAAGGAAAGAGAGAATGGGACGGAGCGCGATGACTTCAATCACAAATGTCATGGCAAGGAAATAGCTTTTTGTTATCCTTTTTTTTTGCTGTCCCGAAAAGTGTTTGCACGGGCAGATATCACCTCTGCAATCGGCCGTGTCTCCAGTATCACAAGGATTAAAAAAAATTCAATAACAATTGTTGTGTATCAACCGAATCCTGCCCATTCGATAGACAAGTATGAGACCTTTTGCTTCTCGTCGTCCCATCCGCAAAGTAAGTGGGTTTTCTTCGTAGCTGTGCCTAGACGTCCATGGGCGACGATTTCCATTGGTCTCAAGGCAGCCAATGGTGACTCGATAACAGTTGCAGTAAAATGAGAGTGATATCTCAGAGGATCACCTATACAAAAAAACTCGATAGTCAAATAAGAGCCATAAAGAAATGTTACAACTCACCTGGATATACTAAATATTCCCCGCCAAATTTTATACCTCCTCCCATGAAGTACCCTTGATTCCAAAGATCCTTGAAGACGCCACACCGAGCGCGTTCTGCTAGAGTTGAAGGATAGGTCCAGACGCCCGCTTCGCGTGCCGAGGAGAGAGTGGTGTGTGTTGCTAATGCTTGATTTGGGGAGTACCATTCAAGAGAAGAGGACGAAGCCGAAATTGAAATCGTGTAGGGGGAATTAGTAGCCAGGGTGCTGGTAGCAGGGGCACTGGGGGATGGGAGGAACGACGCCTTGGAGACATCTAGAGGTGTGACGGTAGATCCTGAGGATACCATCGTAGTACCTGGATCTGTGTCAATGTCCTCGCCGTTACCATCGCCATCTTCGTCCTCTACGTCTGCTTCGTGCGCGTCTGCAGCGTCTTTGGCAGCCTTGGCAGTGGCTGCTTTTCGTCTCCTTTCTTCCCTCTCCTTCCTTTTTCTGATCGCCTCTGTAGACATAGCCCTTCCATGCTGCAAGCCCTCCTTCGCCGTCTTGGATTCTATAAAAGCGAGCTGGGATCTTACCGAACATTGTTGTTCACGAGACCACTTTCTCAGCTGTGCAGGGGTAGGTGAAAGATGAGCAATTGGGTCGTCAACGATAGCTGCAGCACCTGGAAAACGAAAAAGAAAGGAATTTACTATGATTCGTCGACGAATCGTTTGCTTGGACGTACCGATTTCGACAAGGAGGACGACTTCCTCTGGCATCAGGACAAGTGGTACACCAAGAAACACATTCTGCTGGGAGAGGTGGGGAAGTGTTCCAGATAGAACACCACAAATGCGGTGGTCCGCACGAATAGTTGCAATATTGTCGACATCCCAGACATATGCAGTTTGGTTAGCGACTCGAAGAAGAATCATCGTCGTGACAGGTCAAAGTGATCAGCGGCATGTGTTTTTCATTGTCATCGATGTTTATTACATTTTTGGGGTCTCATGAAATTCATTAAAGTACGGAACCTCAGGTGTTCGTGGAACGATTGGCCACGGAAGCGAATGCCATACATATAAATTGTGACAAGTGCCCTCAACGTTCAACCTTGATCCAACAAAATAGAGATCAGCAGGAAAGGCAGCGAGAAACCACCAGTCATTAATAGAATCCATCAGGTGTGCATGCATATCCTAACAGTGGTCTTTGGTCTTGGGGTGTTAAAGAGACACAATTTACGACGACCCAAACGACGTCAGCATTTGGAGCCTCATCCAGAATCGAATCATTTGTTCTAGCCGCAACTGTGTTGAAATCCGAGTCGGTCAGGCCATCTTTATCCGGAACCTCAGGAGGGTTGACCGTATCCTGAGCGTCATGTAAAATAGTACCATCTATTAGGACGCTTAGGTGACAGAATAGGAGTGGTCAGGAGTGAACGAATGCTGTTGACGACAAGAGGAGTACGCTGATGCACTGAAACAAGATCGCCTTCGTGGTCCAGGACGTCCAAGTCGATGAAGTAACAGGAGGTGGCTGCCCTGGAGCGTAGTGTGAAATGCAGAACCAGCGGTTGAGTCATCTGGGTGTGGTCACTGGTCAGTAAGGTCGTAAATTTTTGTAAACACACAAACTTCTATGCTCCATTGGTTGCCGCGTTTATAACTGCCTTGAGAGTGAGAACGAAACTATTGTATGTGTCTTCGCTCAAGTAAAGACTAGTAAAGATTGAACGACTTTGGCGGCAATATCCGGTCTGCTTACATAACAATGATCGTCGATTATCTTGCCTCCTTTGGACTTCCATCATGGTTGGATGTGTCGATGTCCAAGATGCCTTCATGCTCTTCGGTGATTCTATCACTCAGGGGGCATGGGATATTGGTTTGAATGGCATTGGCCAGCGATTGAATCGTGAGTCCCTTCTCTGTGGAATTCCTCCAGTTTACATACACCTTTGTAGATGTGTATGCACGAAAGCTCGATGTCCTGAATCGAGGGTTTTCGGGTTACAACACGGAATGGAGTATTCCAGTATTAAGACAAGTGCGTTTCGATCTAACAAAAAGTGTATAAAGCGTTGGTGGTTAATCGTTCTACAGCTTATCACAACGAGCCCAACCTCTCAGAGAATCCGCATTCTGACCATTTGGTTCGGAGCAAACGATGCATGCATCCCTCCTTCCCCTCAGCATGTCCCTCTTCCAAAATTTATTTTAAACCTCAAGCAAATGATATCCCTTGCAAAGTCGTCTGATTCTACTTCCCCGCACAATAGCCATGAGACGCACATTCTACTTATCAGTCCCCCACCTGTTAATACCATCGACAGAGCTGCTGATCTGACTGTGCGTGATCCCCCATTACAGCTGGATCGTGAGTTTGAGGTGACAAAACGATATGCGCAAGCTGTGGAACAGGTGGCGAAAGAGGAGGGTGTGGCCTTTGTTGATATCTGGAGCAGGATCTGGGATGCAGCTGGACATGAAGAGGCCAACTTAAAAAAGTTTCTGCGCGACGGGTTGCACCTTAACGCAGAAGGGTATGCTGTGAGTGTTTTTTTATCGACTTCTATCATGATTGCAAAAGTAATTTGAATCGTCGTTATAGATCGTGTATGAAGAACTCATCGATGTCATCAGTAGGGAGTATCCTGATGTACACTTTGACAAGTTGCCTTTTATCTTTCCCAAGTAGTTGTGTCCCTTCTTTGTTTTGATATTTTTCTCATCTCCGTCACTTAGGTGGTGTGATATCGACTGGAAAAACTTTGCTGGTAGTTTAACCACGCAGAAGTAGACTTTGATTCATCACCATTCCTCTGATTGTGGACGAAGAATACCCTGAATTCGACTGTTTAGGATCAGAATGTCGGTGCAGCCTGAGCCCGACGCTCGTCATCTATCGTTTCAAGGTGATATAATTGATTGTGTATACCATTAGGAAATCTTATGGCACGTAGAATTCCTTTGGATATCCTTGCGTACTACTCGGAATTGTTACATTCAGTTGGCATTGATCCCAAATATTCTTCTTCAACAAAAATTCCCATCCACTCCGAATCACCTCGTGTTTCCCGGTTGACAAGGTGCAGTGCTAACCAAGACGCTCCATTGAGAGCGAAAATACCAGGTTCCTGGATGATCGCCGATATATATTTACTTATATCCGACGGAATTCTTTTGTACCGACGTACCCAAGTCGGATTTTCCGGAGAAGTTAATAGTAATATGGTTTAATCGATTCAGACCAGTTGTGACTTGAGCTACAGGAGAGGATCATGGTATGTAATGGAGCTGTGGGCTCCTAACTTGACAGAAATCATCCACACGAGGTGATGGTAGACCCATTTTTGGATAAAGGATATAGATGACGCGATCACGTGGAAGTTGAACATCACCATCCCGACAATAATAAATTAGTAAAGGGTATCCTACGACGGTTGGTTTACCCCACCGCCGTCGACGTTCTCCAACATTTCGCGAGGCCCTTTTCTTTAGGGATATCCATTTGCCTCCCGCGTTTTCAATTGGTACGCGCTCTTTACCATGGTGCACACAATTATGTATTGACATCAGCGAAATAGTGCCAGCAGCAGCAGGGGGCAACGTCCTGTGTTTTGTTCAACTTTCGTGGGGATATAGCTATTTGTCTACTCTAATACTCGCTCTGCTGCAGGCGTAACATTCCTTTCACTTCGAGGTGTGTACCCTATTTCCAGAGTAGTAGTTCCTTTCAAATCCGCCTGGGCCCGATTGGACACACAATGGAAATATGCCGCTTACATATCCTATTGTTCCACCCAGGTTGAATTCCAACATACGGCCTTTTTTGGAGCCAATTTAGAAAACGGTTCGTTTTACACCATTCGTAATCTTGCTCCTCTCTCCTGACCATTACTTGTCTCCTTTCTCCTCTCTTGTCTGACGTTGATCGTTGAACATGTACTGTGCCACACGCCCATTGAACAACAACACGCGACATCGTCCACTCTGCACAAACCGAACACACTATCGTCATCGTCGTTCACACTCTTCTCGACCCTCGACGGGTTCAACACATCAGTGTAACTCCTCCAACCCTCGTAAACGCTCTCTGCAAGACGACATGGCTTTCTTCGCAGTTTCGAACAAAATCAACCATCAATTCCTTGCAGCACCTTCTGCACCATTGCGGAGCAAGAACATCACCAACCGGTTTCTAAATGGGGACATCGACATCTCCTCAGACCTTGAAATCTCCTTCGCCTCTAACGTTTCCCTTAACTCACCACCAAGCCACAATGTTTCCCTCGCATCGGAATGCGAACCCATGGATATCTCGCCTGCTGCCCCGATTAAACCCCCTGCAGTTTCAACTTTCGAAATTGGGGGAATGAAACCTGCTCGACCTCGGGCATTTACCAGTGGTGCCAGGTTATTCGGAGCGGACATCAGCAACGGTAGCCAAGATAAATATTTGATGCCGAGTCCCTCCGTGGATACGAACCCCCTAGGTTCTGTACGCTCCAACTCGAAGAAAATACAGCGATCAGCGTTGCCAACAGAATGGCTCGCTCCCACTACTTTTTCGCAAGTTGTTCCAGTGGTACGTATTGTATTTTTTTTAAAAAAAAAAATCAATTACACAACATCGACTCTCTGTTATCTAGGACCCTTCGTCGCCGGTAGACGAACCGATGGACGTTGACACGTCGTATAACGCAGACAATGTCCTGCTACCTTCTCCCAATCCTATCCTTTTATCTCCTGTTCCAAACTCAGCTGCGCCGACGATCACAGGTTTCAATCAGCTTTTCTATGAAACGCATTCTCCAGGTGCTCCCTTCGAGTCACCTTTGGGCCATCAGCCCAAGAAACAACGTCGTTCGTTATCTCCCAGTTCTTCCCGTCGTACAATGCGAGAGGCCTCGTCTCCCCTTACGCTTCAGTCCTCCCCTTCTGAGGCGAAGTTGGAGCGGATCGCGAGCAAGGCAACATTGAACGCTCAGCTAAAGCCCGGACTACAAGGTCTTGGTGCACCCTCCTCAAACTTCTTGAAGCGCCCTCGCAGACCAGTTCTTTCTGCAATGGTTGGCCCCAGCAACCATCTTCAAGTACAGTCTGCGAACCCCATTATGTCGGCCAATGACTTTGATCTAGATGACAACAGCCCGCGTGGATCTGCACCTGTCCGTCGTGCATTCTCGGCTTTTTTGCCACCTTCATCCCTCTTTGGGTGTCCTGTTTCCGCTTCTGTCCTCGACCCAGACCACCAATTACCGGAAGACGAACTATCCTTTGAGCATGAAGGCGTATCGCATGAAATGTCATCGCCCGCTCAGGCATACTCAAAGCGCCAGCAGGTGAAAACAATTAGACGATGTGATGGAACTGAGGACTTTAGGCCGCTTACTGGGGCTACAGCCTTAAAGATGAGGGAGAGTCCGTTCAGTGGCAACTCGAACAATCTTTCACCTTCGTCGAAGTTCATGGTTGCGACAGGTTTGCCTGGTTTTGGAGATAATGAGGCACATGGGAAAATTCTCCCATGTCATAGGGTTACCGAGGATGGACTCATGAGAATTAAAGTGCAGACGGTAAGAAACCCTCCCCCTTTTGTGAATAATTGTTGACGTTTTCTGTAGCTGGATTACTTGATTGATGGCATATATGACCACCAGATTATAGATTTCCATATCATCGACTGCCGATTTGACTATGAGTATAGTGGAGGACATATCCCTGGGGCGGTGAACGTTAACACGACTGCAGCTGTAGAGGAGCTGCTACTTGGTCCGAGTCTGACAAAACCTCGTCCGTCTGTGAGCGGCGACAACGCGAAGAAGACAGTCCTCATTTTCCATTGTGAGTTTAGTGCAAAGAGAGCCCCTACATTGTAGGTCATTTTCCTTTATTGAGTTTTTCGATTGGGCTGATGCATTCATCCAGCGCCAAGCAACTGCGGGCCAAAGACCGCGCACTGAATAACCATATTTATCCAAAGATCCACTATCCGGAAGTTTATATTCTTGAGGGAGGATATTGCGAATATTTCAAGGCATCAGGCCATCGCTGTGAACCTCCCTCCTATGTGTCGATGGACGACCCCAATCACGCGGATTCGCGTCGCGAAGACCTGGACCAATTCCGCAAAGCCAAATTTGGAAGACACAAGTCATACGCCTACGGGGACGGAAAAGGCCTTCCGTTTGGCCAGCAACAGCAGCCCCAACCCAAGCGGAATACGGCTCCTCAGTCTTTGTTCGCAGCAGCAGCTACTGCTGCGAGAAGTCGCAGAGTATTGTCGAGTGGAGCCTGCTTTGGTGCTAATGGTTCGACAGGAAATTCCGGGGCGAATCCTCTTTCGACTCTTGTGGAAGACGGGAACGTGACTGTCGATGCGGACGATACGGACACGGAGTTGGGAGATAGTCCGTGTCCCCCTCCTACGAAAGCGACGATGATGAAGGGGAAGAAGTTGGTGCCCAGGGGGATGGTGAGGTCAGAGACCTACGGGCCATCTAGGATGAACTATTGATTTTGGGAGGATCCTTCCTCCTCACCCACCTCATGTCACGGCGGAAATACGTAGCACCGCAGGGGGTTGGTGTATGATTAACGACACCCTTGTCCGACCACGAAGATTTCACCAAGATAAAGAATATCTCTTATTGACGATATCGGCTTCTGTCCGCTCCTTTCATCCACGCTCGTTACTCTCCTCGCCGTCTTTTCTCTCGTTCTTCTGTTCTTCTTTGGGCCCTCTTCATTGGAACATTCGTTCTACCACACTCATCATCGGTCGGTCATCTTGGAAAGTGGTTGTTCCTGATTTTGTTTTCTTCTATCGGTTACTTTCTTTCCATCCATCGCAAGTCCCATTACGCGCACCTCGACTATCAGCCGATCGATTCATAGGTAAGGCATGGGGGATAGCACAAGTTTTACCTGCACATCTGTTCGCATTCATACATTTTCTGGACAATTTCTCATCAATCAATCTTCCATCTGTTTTCTTCCTGTTAATCCATTTTTTCTATCTCGAGGCATCTTCGATTGCATTGACCATATATTCTCATTTCATTGTTTTCTTTTATGTGTTCAAGCAATACACACTTTCCAAATTATCATCCCGTCATATTTATTTATCTCTTCCATCATATCTTCCTTTCTCCAAGTTAAGGATCGATGTTTTTTCCCCTTTTCTTTGCATTTGCGCAATCCTGAAGGAAGGACAAGTAAAAAAAAAAGGTCAATGACCTTGTCCCCTCAACCCTTGTGATATATCGTATTTATGATCTACAATGTGATCCTATGCATCTTTCATTGACTCGTGTGAACTCGAAGTAGTCCAATATTTTTAATCACCTCATTTTTGACTGGACCCCTTACTTGGGTAGGGTTTTATAACAAACATATTGAGGATGATCAAAGGTCGCGTAACTGTTAGCATAGTTACTGACTGTCACTGACACAATGCAGAGGCTGTACCAGTTAGGCATTAACTGACCTAGTGAAAAAGTCCCCATAGCTACTCTATTCTGTTTGGAAAGCCCACGAATTATATTTTCTAAGAGACGTGAGAGTGGTTTGAGAGAATGGGATCCCGCTTAGATATCATTCAAGGCGGTTAGATGAAGTGGAAAAGTAAACTGACCAACTGATACGTCGGTGAACCAAGTATCCAGGCGATCGTTTTTCGTCGACTTTATGATTGACAAAGGACTCATTGATCATCTTACGTTTTTATCAGGAGGCGACTAAGATACAAATGATATCCTCAGCACTACGAACAAACGCTAAAATATCTATGGTGTATAACATGCAGCCCATGCGGACCCTATCCGGGAATCGGCAAAGTCTACTTTGACAGGTGGATTTGATGAAATAATTAGTACATTACGTAGATTTAGCGTCTTCATAAGTCCATGTGGCACCCACATGAGGCGTCGACGATGAGGTTGTGATATGATCCAATCATGACTTGAAAATTCCCAAGAGTTGTTGTGAGCGACCACATCCCATACCCGCATTGAGTTGTCTTCTGAACTAGAAACAATGCGGGTACCATTGCTCGAAATTGCAACAGAGTAAACAGTGGCAGTGTGGCAGATCATTCTCCTCAGCTCTGCACCTGTCGAGGCATCCCATACCCGCACAGATTTGTCATTTGAACCAGACACAATTCGGGTACCATCGCTCGAAAATGCAACGGATTGAACATAATGTGAGTGGCCGATCATTCTCCTCAGCTCTGCGCCTGTCGAGGCATCCCATACCCGCACGGACTTGTCGTCTGAACCAGACACAATTCGGGTACCATCGCCTGAAAATGCAACAGATGAAACCCATTGGGAGTGGCCCACCATTCTCCTCAGCTCTGCGCCTGTCGAGGCATCCCATACCCGCACAGAATTGTCATCTGAACCAGAGACAATGCGGGTGCCATCGCCTGAAAATGAAACAGATCGAACAATGGCGGAGTGGCCGTCCAGTCTCCTCAGCACTATGCCTGTCGAGGCATCCCATACCCGCACAGAATTGTCACACGAACCAGAGACAATGCGGGTACCATCGCTCGAAAATGCAACAGATTGAATATAGTGTGAGTGGTCGATCATTCTCCTCAGCTCTGCGCCTGTCGAGGCATCCCATACCCGCACAGACTTGTCATCTGAACCGGACACAACTCGGGTGCCATCGCTCGAAAATGCGACAGATTTAACACAGTGTGAGTGGCCGTCCATTCTCCTCAGCTCTACGCCTGTCAAGGCATCCCATACCCGCACAGACTTGTCAACTGAACCAGACACGATTCGGGTGCCGTCTCTTGAAAATGCAACAGAATTCGGTCTCCTCAGCTCTGTGCAGGCATCCCATACCTGCACATACTTGTCACTCGAACCAGAGATAAGGCGGGTGTCATCTGTCGAAAATGGATCTGAGTGAACATCGTCGGAGTGGCCGTCCCGTCTCCTCAGCTCTGTGCCTGTTGAGGCATCCCATACCCGCAAAGACTTGTCATCTGAACCAGAGACAATGCGGGTTCCATCGCTCGAAAATGCAACAGAGTAAACAATGGCGGAGTGGCCGTCCAGTCTCTTCAGCTCTGCGCCTGTTGAGGCATCCCATACCCGCACAGACTTGTCATCTGAACCGGAGACAATGCGGGTGCCATTGCTCGAAAATGCAACAGATCGAACATAGTCGGAGTGGCCATCCAATCTCTTCAACTCTGCGCCTGATGAAGCATCCCACAGTCGGACAGACTTGTCCCTTGAACCAGAAACAATGCGGGTACCATCGCTGGAAAATGCAACAGAATCAACACGTTGGGAGTGGCCGTCCAGTCTCTTCAGCTCTGCGCCTGTTGAGGCATCCCATACCCGCACAGACGTGTCCTGGGAACCAGAGACAATGCGGGTACCATTGCTTGAAAAAGCAACAGATAGAACCCATTGGGAGTGGCCCTCCATTTTCCTTAGCTCTGTGCCTGTTGAGGCATCCCATACCCGCACAGAATTGTCACATGAACCAGAGACAATGCGGGTGCCATCGCCTGAAAAAGCAACAGATGAAACCCAGCCGGAGTGGCCGTCCATTCTCCTCAGCTCTGCGCCTGTCGAAACATCCCATACCCGCACAGACTTGTCATCTGAACCAGAGACAATGCGAGTGTCATCGTTCGAAAATGCAATAGATGGAACCCAGCCGGAGTGGCCGTCCAGTCTTCTCAGCTCTGCGCCTGTCGATGCATCCCATACCTGCCCGGACTTGTTACTTGAACCAGAGACAATGCGGGTGTCATCGCTCGAAAATGCGACAGAAAAAAAACATTGACCCCAGATCGTCAGGAGTGGCAAGCTGCCATTGCCCCTAGCTTGTTTCAAGGCAGGGACATGGGAGAATTGCTTCTTCCACATTCGGGACAAATTAGAATCCCGCAACCATGTTGCCAATGACGAAATGTAAAGGTGTGGTGTTGACTGCGATGCTGGGCTCCCACAAAAGTATGTTGCAAAGTTCCCAGCTTCCACAACTTCCCTAGCGAGATCCGAAGCACGACCGCCATCTCCCTGATTAATTCATTAGCTCAATTCTACAAAATAACTAGGGTTTTCACCTTCAAGATACATTCGCGAGCTTGTTGAAGCATCGGGGTGCAGTGAGCCCGTGAATCTAGAAGGTTCATTGCCTCAATCCAGAATAAAACCTCTAACTGAACGAAGTCATGCATTTCCTTCCATCCATCACCAGATGATGTCTGGGTCAAGTGTTGCGCCCAATGAAGACAGGAGTACCTGAGGCCGTCACCAATGTTTGCCCGGATTCGATCCTTGAGACTCGGCACCTCGGAATCAAGGAGAAATGAAGAGGGTAGGTCGCAAATGTTGAATCGAAGCTGGGATTTCATAATTCGGAAGCATGAACGCGCGAGTCGTGCGTGGTGGGCGGCCTCGTCACAATGCATATCAACGACGCGGGAGTCAGTGCTCAGGACACTGCCTGATCGCTCCTGAGAGAAGACGAAGTCGGGAAATGATGCATGGTACCAAAGGACCCGATCCTCTTTCACATACAGGACTGCATGAAGCTCATCGACAACCAGCTCCACCAGTTCTGCCATTTCTGGATCGTCTGAATGAAGTTCCCCAGCAACCGAGGTCGATACACGTTCCTGGGTGCAGAGAACGGTATGAAGAGCATACAAACGATCTTGAAGCAGGTTGTCATTGAGGCCTCCGAAAGCGGTGAACATGACTTGTTTGTATAATCCATCGATCGGTGATGCATTAGCGTTCCGCGACCCACTCGATCCATGTGCATGGATGCCCAGCTCACCCAGGAGATGGATCTGTTCGCGTTTCAACATCTTGGAACGGGGTGTGATATATCTTACAGCTGTGGCTGCGAAGATGAATAGGCCATCTGCTTGGTGCATGAGTTCGTTTACCACCGGCATGCCCCGAAGTCTTGGGAGCTTTGCTTGCAAGTAAGTCGCGATGTCGGCCTTGACGGTGTCAGTGGGTACGTCGTACAGAGCGCAGACGGCGTCGGAAGTAAAAGATGAACAGAGTTTTGCGAGATCTGCGTCCGGCCGGCTGGTGATAAAAAATTTGAGGCCCGGCAGATGAGATTTGTCGGTCATCCTAAGTAGCTCTTCCAAGAAAGCCGACCCTCCCCTATCCTCAATCTCGTCCAGCGCATCCACAACGACGAGCAAAGGAGAGAATTTTGCACGTTGCTCGCTCACGGACTGCATCCAGGGGTCAACGAGAAGGTCCTTCGTTTGTTTGGACGTGATGTTAACAGAGTCAAATTTGTTTGCCTTAAGCAAGGCATTGGCATATGGTTGAAATTTGTGAGCGAGCTGGTCGACAATGGTAGGGATGATGTTTTTTTTCTGTCTCATCTCCTCAAATTGCCGTGAGCAGAAGAAATTTGCCCCCAAGATCTTCGGCGCATGCAGGGCATCCTCATCCTCCTCTTCATCCGCTTCCTGCCCATCGAAGTGGCGAGCTATGCTGTATGCGATTGTCGACTTGCCAGATCCCGCTTCGCCGGTCAACCAAAAGACCGATGGACTGTTGGATGAGAGATCCTCTGCCCATCCGTAGATACGTTTCAATATGTCCACACGCGTCCCAGGGGTGCATGATTCACGGCTTACGGCCCCTCCGAGATTGGCATTATAGGCCGCCTTCGGAGAACGAGGCCAGTTGGACTCGAGGTATCGTTGCTGTAGTAAGAGCTAGAATCAGTGGATCGCTTGCTCGAGATCAGCAAGAAACATACAGAAAGTGATTCTTGTGTGCCTTGAATGGTCAGCTATTCGCTTCATTCTGCAATTATGCGTCTCACTCACTTTTGTTCGACTGGACAAGCGTTCCAATGTTGACTGTGCCGGCGATCACGCCAGAGTTGTAATTGCCTATGTCGCTAACAGGGCCATGAACGTCGCCTGAAATCATGATGAAAGGAGGGGATTGAAAGAGTATGGCAACTGAAGGTTGAACGTTGAACCCCACATAAGTAAGAGTCTGGGTTATGTAATGTGAAAAGCTCGTCCGCGATAGGAAACAACGCCTTTTACACGTGTAAGCGGCCAAATATAGACAAATATGGAAGGCGGGATTTCTCGATGATAGCTAAGTAGATTGAAATCGTCTCTGAGATAGCATGTGGCCGTGAATTTCTATTGAAAATTTGTTAGTACAACGGACCCTATCGGCTCTGAGACAGCATTTCCGAATCAAAGCACTGATGGGTAACCGCAGCGAACATCGTTGGCCGCCTGTACGTGGCCCCTTCATACGATTTGATCCCAATTCCCCCCACTATTACTGGCAACTGCCAATCGATGCTGAAATCATTCTTGCAATGGTCATCTGCCAATTTTACGACACCATAGACGAATGTTCAATGGGAAGAACTTCAGCTTATCCAACAAACTCACACTCAGCTCCTCATACGAGACACCTCGCTTACAGAGGCTCGTCGCGGTCGTGGTGCTGGTGACTGTGGTCGTGGTCGTCGTGGTCGTGGTCGTAGGGAAGTTATTTCCAGGCCCAACGCAAAAGGAACTGTTGGTCTCGATGACGAATTTGAAAAAGCCAGTGACCTAAGTCGTGAGCAAGTTTCCAATTTGATCTCACCCTCCTGTGACGATTTTGATTTTGAACAAGTGAATTTTGGAGTTTGCATGAAAATGACTGCAACGTCGGTATGTCTTTCCGGTATTTTATTACCACCACTCACCTTCCATTTATCTCGTCAAAGATGACTCCAGTACATGGAATTAGATCATTGCTACTGCCAGGCGTATGATGCAGATTTAAATTAGTGAACGACTTTTAATTCCGTTGATGCTATGCGATTTTGTAACTTTTCGACAGGTAGAATGCATTGACAATGCGAATCGGCATGATTCAGATGACAATGTTTCCACGAGTGTTCACGAAAGATGCCATAGCTATACATTTCTCACCAATTTGGGCCACTTGGAAGGAAGTCCAAAGCCCCACGCTGAACCAATCCACCAAAAGGTCTGATAACCCTCTTCTGCTACCCAGGGCTATATATGGTGTATAAGAACGGTAAGGAGCATCCTTACACCACTGCGGTCTTGGCCTGAATTTTTAGAAAGGCCAAATCGGAATAGGACGTCTACCTCTGCAAGCGTTATCGAAATGCCTCTCACTCTATGACATCCGAGTCTCATATCGTTTCAGACCGAATACGTAGTGGGTGCCCACTTTCGGAAACCAGTAGTACTTTCTGCAATCGAAGACATCATTTAGGCTTATTAACAGGATTATTTTGAATTCGCCCACATTCTGAAACCTTTCCACTTCTCCTTAAAAAGTCGACGCATTCCTCAGACCCTCTTCTTAACTTTCCTGATAACAACCATGACTTCCAAATCATTCTACGTCGAAGCAGCTTTATTTGATATGGTAAGCTGATCACCTCTACATTCGGTCTTGGCGCATTGCTGATCCTGCTTCAATAAGGACGGTACTCTGACCGACTCCATTGCGGCAGTCGAGGCTGCTTGGCACAAAGTGGCGAACGAGATTGGGCAGGACCCCAAGCATGTAATAGCCGCGACACACGGCAAGCGAGCAATCGATAACCTGTCCCAATTCAAGCCTCATCTGAAAGCCCACGAAATCGGCGAGGAGGTAGACAAGTTCGAGGAGTCGATTCTCTTTTTCGCTGATGCATATTCCCTGCTTGGGTGTGGATCCGGGCAGGCCACAAGTTCCGTTAGTTCTTCGAGTTCTGAAACAGATATCTGGAGTACTCCTGCACTCACTCCTGCGGAACTGAGCAGCTCGTCCAGCACGTCTTCTGAAACCGCGTCGATTATATCGCCTCCTCGCTCTGGGGGTGTCTCATTCCCCCGTCGTCTATACAACATGCTGAACATCGTTGGCCATCTTCGCAATTCTCGAAAGAAGGAACCTCCTGTGGATGTGTTGGACTCCAGTTTGTGTGATCTAGTGGGCAAGGAAATTGCTGAAGACATCGTTCCGATCGTGCCCCTTGAACAGGTTCGCCAGGACGCCCTGGAAGCGTGGCAGCTTGAGGCGGCAAAGGTCGATCGTTCGGTGCAGATTTTGCCCGGAGTCAGGAAGCTCATGGATTCCATCCCGGAGGGGCGATATGCGGTTGCAACGTCTGGTGCCAAAACTTATGGTAAGTCCTGGTCATAATATTATTCTTTGCCATGAATAACATTCGCATCCTTAGCTTTCGGATGTATGAAGCGTGTGGGCATCGTCCCGCCTAAAGTCACCATAACGGCAGATGACAAGCGTCTCAAGGCTGGCAAACCCGCTCCGGACCCTTTCCTTCTCGCGGCAAAGTGCCTTGGCTACAAGGCTTCTCGATGTGTTGTTTTTGAGGACTCTCCGAGTGGGATAAAGGCAGGCGTCGCGAGCGGCGCAACCGTCATCGCGGTCTGCACCAGTCACGATCGGTCTCAAATCCAGAATTGTGGTGCACACTATATTGTGAAGGACTTGGAGAGTGTAAAATGTGAGGTGGAGGGAGGACTTTTGAAGTTTACGGTGGAGTCGTGATGACCGAGGCTGTTCCGGATCTCGTATTGTAATGTTTCAATGATAACCCTGAAAAGTAACAATTCGTCACTGTGCTCAAGAACATAAGAAACCATTGTCATCACCGGATAACTGTCGGTTATTTTCTAGCGATGGCCCAAGATGTCGGTCAAGATTTCGAGGCAGGCGGAAAATTAGTAATCAGATATGATGGTCACCGTGACTGCTATCGATCCCTCAAATTTCGACAATTCTTCCAAAAATCTCCCATCCATTTTAAATCTTAACTACATCTGCAATGTCCGCACCAGCGCTTCCAACTACTCAAGGGACCGGGATTCCTACTAGCATTTTGCCTACGCGATCTGCGCCCAAGGACACTGGAAACGGGATTGGATCCTTCAATGTACGGGTCCTTCAATATCTTACAGAATTCTGACATCGACATTGCGGATAGGTTAAATCAGGCTTAGCACAGATGTTGAAGGTAAGCTGCAGGTCCACTATTCGGTTCCGACTGAGTTGACTTTTTTAAACTCTTGGCGATAGGGAGGTGTAATCATGGATGTTACCAACCCAGAGCAGGTGGGCTTTCTCAGGTTCATGAATCTTCCTTGACAATTAATATCACACCCCTTGATTTGATAGGCACGCATTGCTGAGGAAGCAGGAGCATGCGCGGTCATGGCACTCGAAAGGGTTCCTGCAGATATCAGACGTGAAGGTTAGTCATCGTTGTGCGATTAAAGGCATTGCTCAATTCACAAAAACAGGTGGTGTCGCTCGTATGGTTTGTGCTGTGGTTTTCTGGTAAACTCCAATTAAAATTTTCTGTTCAGAGCGATCCAGCTATGATCAAGCAGATAGTCAGTGCCGTAACTATCCCGGTCATGGCCAAAGTGAGAATAGGTCACATCGCCGAAGCTCAGGTAAATTACCTTTCAATCCCCTTGTCCATATTCTTATCATTATGGTGTTGAACAGATATTGCAAGCTATCGGTGTAGATTACATTGATGAGTCGGAAGTCCTCACACCCGCTGATTGTGAATACCACATCAACAAGCACGGCTTCAAAGTTCCGTTCGTCTGTGGTGCGCGAGACCTTGGCGAAGCTCTTCGGCGTATAGGGGAAGGAGCGGCCATGATCCGTACCAAGGGAGAAGCGGGAACAGGAAATGTTGTTGAAGCTGTTCGCCACCAACGTGCAGTCATGAGCCAGATCAGGAAGGCGAGCGTAATGACTGACGAAGAACTATATGCTTTTGCAAAGGAGATTCAAGCACCTTACCACTTGTTGAAAGAAACCGCAAGATTGAAGAGATTGCCTGTGGTGAATTTCGCTGCCGGGGGGATTGCGACTCCTGGTATGTTTCCATAAGGCTATCCATATTCCAGTTCTGTGTTTTGATAGCTTTGCGTAGCGGATGCGGCGTTGATGATGCAACTTGGATGTGATGGAAGTGCGTTGTTCTGCTCGTTGTTTTCTACTTTTGTTGAGGCGACATTTTTGTTTTCCAGTTTTCGTCGGATCGGGTGTCTTTCATGTGTGCTTTTTTGCCTCGGTTGCATTATTCAGTCTGATACCCTTTTCTCAGTCCGGTGATCCTGCTAAGCGTGCTCGAGCCATCGTTCAAGCTGTGAGGTTTAATTGATTTTTTCCCTTCTGGTCCTAATGTCAATATTCTAGGTGACGCACTATCAAAATCCCAAGCTTTTGGCAGAGATATCCGAAGACCTAGGATCCGCCATGGTTGGTTGCACCATGTAAGTTTTTTTAAAGCAGCATTTGGGTTTTGAGCTTGAGAATATTTGTAGCGACGATAATTTAGCTGGTGGAAAATTTGCCGCTCGAGGGAAATAAATTATTTTATTTCTTCTAAGTATTGTGTCTAAACGGCTGTAAATTTATTGCCTATTCGCTTGCTTAACTTGTAGAGATCCCAGTGTAAAATAAAAATAAAATATGTACAATGTCTTTCGTCCTAAGAAATTGTGATCATTTCCTAATTCGGCAATTGAATGCCACACTCAGTGATGGCAGCACTTTGTGTCCGCCTTTGATGTGCAGGAATGGCTTCACTCTACCCCCTTGCATCTCTTGGTCAAATAGAAAAACCTCCGACAAGAGAGGATGGAATACCAGCTGATCTTGAAGAAGATTTGAGAGCTTATGGATGCAAGCTTATCCATCAAGCCGGGATTTTACTGAAGCAGTGAGTCACCTCTCCTTTGCATCCATGATGGAGGACGTGTTTGCCAATTAGGAGGCCGAGGACTAAAGAAAACAGGTGGCAGTGGCTGCTGCACAGATTCTCTTTCAACGGTTTTGGTTTGTTAGTTCCATGACGCAGTTTGGTGTCGGGGTGGGTTTTGTGTTTTAGGTTTCTACCAATGCTGAACTTTTTTTCTTCCCAAGGACATCGGAATGGGCGCTCTCTATCTTGCTTCGAAACTAGAGGAATGTCCAATGAGCATGCGCGACCTCATCAACGTCTATGATCTCCTTCTGCAACGAGCGGCTTTTTCGCTGGAAGGTAAACCTGAATATGAATTCAAGTATCATCCGATGTCCTACTTTGGAAATACGTTCTATGATATGAAAGACGCGCTTGTTGTGGCGGAGATGCAGATATTGAAGAGACTCGGTTTCAATGTGCAGGTGGTCTTGCCGTATGGAACACTAGTGAATTATTTGAGAGTGCTGGAATTGACAGGGAGGGAAGACGCTGTTGAGAAAGCCTGGGGTTACTTGAATGATGCGTAAGTCTTTTTTTTTTTTTGATTTTAAAAGCCGAGAGAATAATTTTTATATTCAAATTCAGCCACCAAACGCCTGTATATGCTTTGTATCCCATTCCAACGATTGTCTGTGCTGCAATCCTGTTAACTATACGGCACCTTCAGATCCCACTTCCTTCTACACCGCCGGTGTGTTGGTGGGAGTTATTCGATGCTGATTGGGAAGATGTATGGAGTGTGAGTGGATATATTATGAGGCTGTACAGAAGGAGGTCGGAGGAAGAGAGGAAAAGAGTACTAGGGTTGGTGAACAAAAGAGACGTGAGAAGGTGGTTGGAAGACAATCGGACGATCGGGAAATAATTCCTGTGGTGGAGGTGGGTAAAATTTAGTGAAATTGCTGTTTTAGTAATTGAACGATGCTTTACCCTGCAGATGGATGATTGGTGCTGAGTAAGATTCGTGGTAATTTACCTTGGCACGCAGCACCTCCTTCTCCGATGTGCCGCATGATAAGGTTATTTGCTCAGATCCACACGAACTTAGTCCTATGCGCAGCAGGGCGTGTCTGTATACCCATGTGTTGGTGCGGTCCGAAATCGAATTTTCATTGTGGAGCTATTCCTTTGTGTCCACTATGTTGAGACTTTCAACTGGTAATACTTATCTTGAAGTTCTTTCTACGGCTTTTACTACTGGAAGCCTGACGAGCAAGTAGCGAAAAGTTTTTAACACCTTTCGAACCTGATTATTCCGTCATTTGCTGCGCAACAAAATTGTCACAATTTCTCCCATCAAAACCACGAAACACATGTAGCAGAGCTGGCCGAGAGACCGACCTTTTAGTCGGTTGAAATTTTGGCTCATGAACCTCTGAAATCTATGCCATTGTGAACTTCTTTGTCCTGGATTCAACTTGGTCCGACGCTGCGAGTGTAGTTTCCTAACAAGATCAAAATTCCTATTTTTAGAAAACATGTTACCACATTGCTCTTCTACTGCAATGCATCATGATGTTCCGATTAATTTAGGATGTTATATAAAACGCAGGCGGATGAAGGGGGGAATCTTATTCTCTCAACAATACCCGTCCTTGTTTATCCTTCCTTTCGCTGTAACTTTGAAATCAAACCCATCTCGTTGCCTTGGGAGATTCGTTGCCTTGGACCAGAATCAACACATTCACTGTTAAACAAGTCTCGCTCACATTCGGCCCAAAAAATGCGCTTTCTTCTAGGCCTCTCCACGTTTGCTTCCTTGGTCGCATTTGCAGTTGCTAGAAGCCTCGAGGTGCGGCACGAACCCTCGTTCGCCAAGCGGTATGCCCACCACCGGGTCGCCCGTGATCTTGATCGTCCTTTGACAAATGAAGTTGCGGTCGTAGGTGCGAGGGATTTGGAGAAGAGGTTTGAAGGATCAAGATTCACATTTTATGACGCCGGGCAAGGCTCATGTGGAAAGACGAATGTAAATTCAGACTTTGTGAGTAATCGAACTCATTTAGTTATTTGGGCTATCCTTAACGATCTGTTTTTCTCGATGGCGGATTAGATTGTGGCATTGAATGCCATAGTGAGTGATCCATATCTTGTGGTATTTTTTATCTCTTTAACTCCTTTAACTTGAACAGCAATATGACGGTGCTAATCCTAGTCATTGTTTCGAGATGATTACAATCACCATTAATGGTGTAACTGTGTCTGCACAAATTATGGATCGGGTTTGCTAATCCCCTTTAATATCGTTGCCACTGATTAAATATATTTTAGTGTGAGGGGTGTCCTTACGGTGGACTCGACTTCTCTCACGGACTATTTAACCACTTTGCAGCTGACTCAGTTGGAGTTCTCACTGGCTCATGGTACTTTGGCAGTGGTGGCGGAACTCCCGCAACTACACCCGTAACTACACCAACGACCACCTACATTCAACCAACACCAACGACCACTTACGTTCAACCATCACCAACCACGAGCAGGACCCCGACCGTTTACCTACCAAGTCCATCATCATCCTCCAGCAGCGTTTGGTCGAGTTTATCTTCTTCGACTCCTTTAAGATCGTCGACATCGAGTGCTTTATATGCGTTGTCGTCTAGTTCGCCGAATGCGACGAATTCAACAGTTGAAGGCGTCCTCGAGCAGTTAAATTTGGCGTTGGTGAACATTGGGGCGATTATCGTTGCTGGGCGAACCTTGGATTAATTTTAGATGGTGGATATAGGGGTTCAAGCTCAAGTATGAGGATTTTTATTTGAATATGGCAGGAATCCATATGGTTTGGAATATTTTACCTCGTACAATAATCAAGGCGTAAGTTACCTAGTTCCAGACAGCCATTTCGAATTTGTCCGGAGTATTGGTCGGGGGTTGGCAGGGTTGGCGCCAAGACAAAACGCGGTTGCCGTCTTACGGCACCATTGTTAAATAAAATGTGCAAACAAGAGACAATCTTACGTCTTCCCACCTCCCCTGATTTTCTGTCTCCCAGCAACCTTCCTCTCATTATTCCTCACTCTCCTTCATATCCGACGATCCTGAAACGACCAAAATTCCAAAATATATTTTGGAATGTTTCGTAAAATCCTTTCAGTCTTGGCCTTAGCCTTGCCATTCTCTGCCCTTGCTGCCAACCATGGCCAGCTTCTCAACCGTCATCATGACCTTGCAAAGCGTGTCGATGAGAATATGAATAAGACCGTAACTCTCAACCCTCGAGGACCTGGCTCGAGGTGGTCCTTCTATGACGTTGAAACTGGACAAGCGTAAGTGGTTACACTGTCTCCGTGTTTTTCCGTGTATTCATTTTTTTTGTTTAACAGTGGGTCTTGCGGCAGATTCCATACAAACGGTGACTTCGTTCGTTGTTTTTAAATGATCCCTGAGATTCCTACTGAAAGATATTTGCTAATTAGACGGTGGCCCTAAGTGCAGCGGTAGGTGTCGATGTTGTTTTGGGTATGAAAAGGTTTGACATTATTTTTAGGAAATGAACCCCAGTCGCTGCTTTGAGCAGATAACGATGACCTACGGTGGCAAGACTACTGTTGCGACCATCTCGGACACTGTGAGCAGCCTTGCTATTTAACTTGAAGTTTGCTCACGTATCTAGTGCCCTGGATGTCCCCCTAATGGACTTGATCTCACCGAAGGCTTGTTTGCCTTCTTTGCACCTCAATCTATGGGCATTATTTATGGTGACTGGTATTCAGGTGGTGGTTATACGCCGCCGCCAGTTGTGGTTGCACCCCCTCCTCCTCCACCACCACCACCGCCGCCGCCGCCGCCTCCACCTCCGCCACCCTCCACGTCTTCCGTGGCTCCCAGACCGTCCACAACCACGACATCACAAATATCCAGTTCTTCGGTATCACCTCTCGTCAGCTCCAGCTCCAGTTCCATCTCGAGCGTTCCCACCGGTACCAGTAACATATCTCCTGGTCCCAATAACCTGGAGGGAATGAACCAAGCATATATCCAGCTTGGGGATTTGATCGTCTCTGGCGACAAGTTGTCCGCATAAATTCATCATGGCGAACGAACTTCATTGGATCTTTTATGTTATTGTGGAAGTTAAAGGTCTACTTTCATCGTTAGATTAGTTTTTTTTATTGACTGTGATTCTCATGCTCTTCTTGCCTTACCACTTTTATACCCCATTACCATTGATTTCTCTACAGCTAGTCTAAATATTTTATTCGTCCGCCATGCGGTACCAGGTGCGGCAATAGACGGTAGCTCAGTCTGCCGAATCTTTTTTTACCTTTAATTGGGAGAAGATTTGGATATAAATAAGTTACTTTGGGTTTTGAAAAATTTAAATTGTCCACTCAAGTTTAGTGGGGTACATACTTTACTCATGTGGGAGGGACCTCATGAAGAAAACTGGGCAATGCCAGGCGATGCCGTTGCAACAGGAGAAGTAGATCCTTAACACCGGACAGGTACATATTCCCACGGGAATCAGAGCGCGGTGATCGATGATCTCCATTGATCGAAGGTATCACATCCTCCTCTGGTTTCTAACTGCTGTATTCTCTGACATTCTGCCAAGATTTGTGAGCTTTGGGAACAAGAGCATGCTTTCTTGTAGAGATAAATAACCGAGAGTTACAGTTCGGATATGTGGGGCCCTGGTGAATGTCTTTTTCAAGTTGTGGCGTGGGCGGGCAACTGTCAAATTATTCTCACTTGCATAATCCCATGCTTAAAAGGCTGGCAACATGAACAACACCCCTTGTTTCTCATTCCGCTGGTCCGTCATTTTGTCTCCTTCACTCTTTTCTAGCAACCCCCCGTCTATTAAGGCCGTTGCTTGCCTCACTCTTTAGTGGCTTCCCCTCTCTTACCTTGCATTCCCCTCATTTGACTGGTCCTTCGGTGTTGAGAGACAAACATCATGCTCGTCAATTTCCTCAAATTATCTCTGCTGACCCTCGTTTTCCCCTTGTGCACCCTTGCTGCCCCGCTCAACCCCATCTCCAAACGTCTGGACGATCACGCAGTTAGTGGCAACTTGACCAAACGTTTCACTGGTACAAAATGGACGTTCTACGATGTCCAGACTGGCAACGAGTAAGTCGATGGAGCGCGAAAAATTCTCGCATGACTGACCCTGAAACAGAGTCTTTTGTGGCGGTTTTCATACCAACGGTGAAGCTGTAAGTTTGGTCATTCCATTGTTTGTATTTATAACCCTGGCTAATCCATTGTTTAGATTGTCGCCTTGAGTGGTGCAGTGAGTCGATACGTAGATGTCTATAATATATTAGTCATCTAACCATTGTTTCGCAGAACATGAATCAAGGCCTGTGCGGAAAATCTATTAGGATGACTTTCCAAGGTGTTACAAAATTCGCCACCATTCTTGACATGGTAAATATTTCAAAAATCTCCGTGTTGATCTATACTGACCTCTCTAAAAGTGCCCAGGATGTCCTCCTAATGGTCTTGACCTTGCTCAAGATTTCTTCCCTAACTTCGCATCCAAAGACGTGGGTGTCATTTTCGGTGACTGGGACTTTGCGGATGGAGGTGCTCCACCACCCGCTCCTCCGCCGCCGCCGCCACCGCCCCCAGCAGCTGCACCATCACCACCACCACCGCCCCCAGCAGCAGCACCTCCAGCAGCAGCACCTACCCCAGCAGCACCTCCCCCAGAAGCACCTACCCCAGCAGCAGCACCTCCCCCAGAAGCAACACCACCACCACCACCACCACCACCATCCCCGGTACCAGATGCTGGCCCATCACCCTCTCCATCCCCTGCAGTCATACCTGACACACTACCCGACTGTGACGATGATGATGATGAACCTTCTCCCAGTGGGGTTCCCCCACCTCCCGAAGTCTCCCCATCCCCTCAGCAACTCCTTCCCCCTTCTAGCAGCGACTCTCCATCTCCAAGTGTCTCACCTATTCCTGAGACACCAGCTGCACCATCACCATCGCCCGCTGCACCATCACCAGCCATCTCTGACAACTCTCCATCATCCACTTCGTCCAATATCCCTGCAACGGCTGCGCCACTGGGGTCCATCAGCACATCGGGGGCTATCTCTGTCCTTGCTAGTTCCAAGGAAATGTTCGCGCTAGCGGGAACCTTACTTTTTGCACTTTACTGTCTCTGAGTCGCCATGATAGTGTGATTCTTTCCTATTTTTATGTTTTTCTTTATGCTCTCTCTGGAAGATCATGAGATAGAAGACTAGATCTTCTTTAGATGTCCTCTTATATTTGGGAATTTTTTATGATTTATTAGCTCACGAGGATATCTGTATAGTTATAAATACTCTGGAAGAAACTTTATCGCATTTACGTTGGTTGGATGAGAAAAAAGACCACGAGTGCGACTCTTGCGTGATTTATTTAGCACAACTAGTGCGTTTCCTGGTTTCTTGACTCTTTGAATTCATTAACTGGTGCCCCAAGGTTCAGAACACTTATGGGGTTGTTCGCACCACACCATTTAAAAGTTCTGCATTGAACGGCTTGATGATGACATCGGACCCACATATCCAATTATGGCAATTCGAAATGGTAATCTGTTAGCCACCCCACCTAGAACAAAACCTAGCATTCTAGGTTCATGACAATATTTTACATTCGCAACCTTTATTCAATTGCGGTTTTCTTTAAATCAAATCTCGTCAACTCGCCTATTCAAAATATTTCATCTCTCAAATGGTTCGGAAGGTTATAACCTTCCTCCTCACCACCTTTCTTTTCTCCGTGTCCATATCCGAAAGCCATTCACGTTCCCGCGCACCTCACAAGACCCTGGCGAAACGAGTCGGAGAGGAGCTCAGTTTTCTTGACGACCTGAAACCGTTCACCATATCCAGATGGACATTCTTCGATGCCGGACTGTGAGTTTTGTCTTTTTGAATATTTCCCTCGCCCCAACTGAGCCAATTATTTCTGAACCTATTTTAGCGGTGCATGCGGAGCGACGAACAACGGCAATGACTCCATCGTCGCCTTGAATGCAATCCAATTTGGTTTAGGATATCCCGGCCCACAATGTTTCAAGAAAATAACCATGGAGTACAATGGCAAGAAGACAACGGCGACGATCATGGATATGGTATGTAACATATTTATTCCTTGAGAACTTTCGCCTTTATCATTGATCACCTTGCAGTGTCCGGAATGTCCGTACGGAGCGTTGGACCTTTCCCGCGGCCTGTTTGATTATTTCGCTCAGGAAGACGAAGGGGTGATTTATGGACAGTGGCATTACGGCGAAGACTCCCATCGAGGAGAAAATGAAGGAAAACATCCTCCTCCTCCCGCACCTACCAAAATCGAAAACAGACCATCGCCGCAAACATACACCAAAGCCCACGCCCCAGACATATCACTAGATCCTATCAGCAAACACCCCGAAGCAACAAGATTATCTCGCCCTTTGAACCAGTCCGGATCCGGGACGCAACAGCCCGCCAGTGAGAAGAACGCGAATCCGCCTCCACCCGTAAGAGTTCCTTCTACCCCAAATACCGGTTTCGCCCCAAGGCCGAGTGGTGGAATCATCGTAGGATCCGAATTATCATCGAACAAGGTCCCTTCTTCGAATGCGCTCAAAGTCACACCCCTCACGTCCGAGTACAATTCCGACGACGACTCCGAGTATTCTGAGAACCTGGCTGCGCTCAACAAGATTTTCGGTAAATTAGGCTCTATCGCAGCCGCAGGAAGCGCTACCAACAATGATGAGTGAATGATAGAGATGGCAGAGAATGATGCGTAAAGTTTGGCTGCTTAAGATGCATGTTGCTACGCGGATACCTATCTATCAAGATATTCGTATAATTCATTATCATGCCAATTCCTACTTGCGGTTGGAATTGTAATTGTAAAGGGGGTCACAGTAGGGACGAAGGTATGGTAATAGACAAGTGCAGCGAAAGGAGGAATAGGAATTCGCGTGACATAATATAAAAGACCAAACCGTAAAGACAGCAACTTATTTGACACAAAGCAGAAAGAGGACACAAAAAGGGATGAAGATAACTGGGTGGCACGCATAAGTATTATTAATAGTGCATCGGGGGGTTAGAACTTGAACGTTTGAACATCGACTCCCGACTCCCGACCAAGAGAAAAAACGCGGAGAAACGTTCACCAATCATGGATGAGGCAATGCAGATACCGGAGTAATGCAATGGATTCAATGCATCCAGCCAACCAGAAGGACTTGCAATCCCATGTCCTTGACCCATTGCAAAGGGGCCTTGTTCCGCTTGTTCTTCCTAATATTCTTTATGAGAGCGGATTTGCTTGGGTACATCGCTTTTTGAATCGCGTCAGGACCTTGACTGCGTACGGCGATATATTCGCGGATATTGAGGAAAGCCCGTGCTTTCAAAAATGCACGGGCTGACGTGAGCGACGCAGGCAAGTTGGAAGTAGCGAGTCCTAGCTCGATTATAAGGGACTGCAGAAGGGTGAGGCGGCACACTGAATCATTTTTTGCCTCTGGGTTAGAGAGGAAGCTGGAAGATTGTGGTAAGGCACTAGTTCTAACGAATAACAAGCTGCATAGACTTACCGAGAAATGAAAGTTGATGCTTCCTCGTACAATGAGGGAACTTCAGCAGCCTGGACAACAGGCTGTACGTCAGTGCGAACACCACCTCGAGGAACGGTGGATTTCGTCGCATTCGAACCGTTGCCGTGCCGTTCCTTCTTCACCTTTATAGGAGCTTTGGCTGCAGTCTTCTGCGCTCTGGGTGAGGGCGAAGGAGATGGATAGGCATCGCCTGGGGCAGCAAGTTTCCGTTTTGCTTTCTTCGCCTTCTTCTTCTTCGTTGTGGACGCGGGCTGATTTTCGTCATTCTGCACAACAGCAGGCTTGGCTTTCTTTGCGTCGGGTTTGGCAGGAGCTTTAGCGTTGCTAGATATGAGCAGATTCGCTACTTGCTTCGTCAAGGGAACGTCGGCTGTGATTGGCGAATGTTGTGATGAACCTGCAATACTTCTGGTTTGAGACCCAGGTTGTATTGAAGGGTAGCTATGAATGACGGGGGACAGTGGATTACTGACGATGACAAAATCACTGGAAAATTCGGAAACTAGGGAACAGCTTGGACTAGGGGTGAGTGCCAGCCGTGATTCTCTTCTGCCAGAGGGACTCCAGACGATTTCATCGTCTGAATCGTCAGCAAACCTCCTGCGATAAGTGATCGCCATCGCTGTATGCGCAGCTATCGAGCGACCAGGGTGGCAATCAGGGAACAAGGAGCGAACGACGAGGTTTCAAAAGTTTCAAAGTTGCAGCAACAGACAAGTCGACAGTCTGGGGACACAAGATGGTAGTGAGGTCGTCAACATCTGATTGCGGATGGCCAGGGCTTACCTGGTCCCCAGATCGGACCCTATGTAGTGAAGAAAGAATGCCCTGCAGTTCTCAAGGGGAGATGGTGGTGGTTCAGGTTGAAGAAGGAATGGGGATTAGATATTGCCTATTCATAGTACAGCTCGTGTTGTCCGCACTTCATATTATATCATACTATCTTCCAATACACGACACTATTTTGATATCCAGCCACAGGTCGTTGTTCGACCCTGACGCCACGTTTCCAGACTTTACCCTCCAGATCCTTCACTTCCTTCGCCCGCTTTTCTACCAGCAGCACTCGTTCACCCTCAGACTCGACAGCCATAGGTAGAGCAATGCTAGCCTTCTTTCCGTTTCCGGATTCCGAATCATAATTCTTCCCCCAAAACATCAGATCGTTGCCGCCTACTCCTGAGTTCTTCGCGGAGTTCAATGAAACAAGGACGTGACCAGTGGGAGAAATGGATACTGCGACGGGTTTGATGGCTTCGAGGCCTTTTGTGATTTCATTATCTGCAAAGAGTCAACATATTGTTTTTTACATAACTTCCAACTGCACGAGGACTCTTACATTGTAAAAACCCACTAATTCCCCTGACCCGGGTCGGTTCTCCCTGTGAATTAAGATATGCGGTATTGCCAAGCCCACCATATTGCCCATTGCCGGACATGAGGAGATCTGTTGTAGGGTGGTCTTTGCCCTTGCGTTCAACAACAAAAGCTGTCAGGTCACCACCTATCGGGGGTGTTAAGTATGATTGAATAACAATGGTGATTGCATGCGCATACCCGCTGACACACTCAAGCACTTGCTTTCTGTATTGGATGGAACAAAGCGCCAGAGGACAACTTCCGTTGGGACAGTGACTGTGTCAAGAGACACATGGCTGCCTAACCCTAGCTGGCTGTATCAAATTAGTCACTGCGCGAGCACCCTAAAGGAAGCCATGTACCCGAAATCATTAGCACCCCAAGCCAACACTCTGCCAGTTTTGGTACGCAAAAAGCTTGTCCTTGATCCTGCGGCGATCTGCGCCGCTTCCACCCCGCGTAAAACCGGCACTTCAAACAACTTCGTGCAGAAACGAATGTCACTATCATTGATATTTGCAAGGTTCTCGGATCTAAATGGGGTGGGTGGGGCCCGAACAGCACGCGAGGCATTGACATAAGGGTCCGCCAAGGATTTCGGAATGAGTTCAACCTCAATGGGAGATGTTTTGGTGCCTTCCAACAGAGAGGGCTCTGATACGTAGACTTTACGAAGTCCTAACTGACCATAATTATTTGCAAATTTGTTGACCGGATGAGCGAAAACCCGTCCTTTGGATGTAAGGGCGAGTATATGGTTTTTCCCTGCAGCAATTGCCGTAAACCTAGAGAGAGTGATGGTATGCGCTTCATATACTACAGAGAGGAGAAATCAACTCACTTTTCACCCCAGGACAAAATTGCTGCAGGGCTGACCTCTGTAAAGTCCACTGTTGTTTGTTCGCCCCATAGCCAACCTGTCCCCCACCAGGCATCACTCGACAGAGTAGGAGCGCCAGGGTGAGGTACTTGTCTCTCTGCGCTTGATGCGAGAATGTATACTCTACCAGAAGCAGATAGTGCATAAACTTTCTCATCCGTCAATTGCAGCTGCACGATGTTCTATACGCAAGAACTTGTTCTTCAATGGAACTGCATTCAGAAAAGCAGGTCGTGACACATACCTTTCCTCGCAATGTTCGTTTTGGGGATTTCACCGCACTCGAGGATTTTCCATTAAATCCATCTCCCCATTGATATACGTCCCCTCTAGCGTCGACACAAGCAGCATGCTTTTCGAGTAGTCCCAAGTCGCGGAGTGCGACACCTTCCAACCACCCTGCAATAGTAGGTTTTCGGATAGGATCACCCTCCGGTGCGCCAGGTACAAGTGCACCACCGCTAAAGAGATAGAAAATTAGCGACTGAGAGGAAAGAAGAATGAAAAGGTACCTGTTAGATCCCCAGACCAAGGAATGGAGTGTATTTGACTGGTGAATATTCTCCTGTACCGTTGGTGCACTCTTTGACTCCTTGGTACTCTGTGGAGCTACAGAAACATCGTTATGGATCAGGCCAGAGTTGTAGCACACTGTGCCTCCGCCGACGACAACTCCGAGAGCTGTGATTACAGCAATGCGTTTTTGGTAGTTGGGCTTCCCTGACTCCGTTAACACCCTATGAACACCATGGAATAGCCGCTTGGGGTTGCAGCTTGCACGTCTTAACATTTGCTGGACGCTAAGTAGATCGCATTGACACGTTCAAGTTTGGAAGGAGGACGGAAGCTATTTTTATCTTATGTATGTCGGAAGTCTTTTTTTTAGGTCCAACCGGCTTCGACGAGGATACACACATCGATGAAAAAGATCCCTCCTGGTCCCTGAAAATGCTCTTCATTACCTGAGTGTTTGACTCCAGTGGGGTGCGGAAGGTACAAAGATTATATGTCAATTACGATCCAGTTCTCCTGAGTTTTCAAGACACTTTTCACTTCTTGGTTGACTGTCCTAATTCACTTGCTCGCTCTGTGGCAATTTGTATCCCTCTTGCGATTGTCGATCGAACTCTTCCGTCTTCCAGTGCCAGTAAACCTGCGATCGTGCATCCTCCCGGTGCTAAATTGGCCCTCGTCAGCAAAGTTCTCGAATATAGGTGATGGGGCTTACTTGTCACCGAATCTTTAAGTTGTGCGGGGTGTGTACCCCCTTGCAGCACCATTCGTGCCGCACCTTGCAAACCTATAATCGTTAACTGACACGGAATTCAAGAGAAACAATATCGCACTTTGGGCAGCCAATTCAAGAGCCTCAGGCCGAGGCAAGCCCATCATAACGCCTCCATCCGCCATCGCTTCCAAAAATATGCAGGCAAAAGCAGGTCCTGATCCAGAGAGTGCAGTGCATGCGTCAAAGTACTTTTCATCCAAGAACCGACATCGTCCGATGGATGAGAAAATCTTCAAGATGATAGCACGATCTGCTTCTGTGCTTGCATTTGTAGAAAGATTCGAAATAACTGTCATTCCCTCGCGGATCTGATTAAAAAGGCAAAAATTCAGTAATCTGCGAAAATAATATGCGGTTGGAGGACCTTGCACGGGGTATTAGGCATAGCCCTTACAATCCTTGTCGTTGGCAATACCCATTCTTCGAGTTGAGCTATTGTAACACCGGCGAGAATGCTGATGAGAAGTTTGCCGTCCAAAGCCTCGATGATCCCAGGTTCGTGTAGAATGCTATGTGCCAATTGAGGCTTACAGCTATCCGTGCGATGCAACATCGACAAAGGATCGGAACCAGTAAAAGCAAGTCTCACCAAAGCAACACAACATCGGCGGATAGGACACCTTCTACATTTTGGCCAGCTAGTATTTCGATGCTCTGACCATCCATTTCACCAAAGATGCGGCGCAACTTCTCGGCTGTTTCCTCTCGACGGACACAAGCCAGGAATCGGGTGGGAATTTCCCCACCCGGAGGTCCAGTAGGACTTGGAGTCCCAGGAGCATGCGATTCACACTTGGAGACTCCGGTTTTCAGAGTCTTATGTGGATTGAGGCTATCAAATACTCCAGACAAGATTGCAACACCCATGGTGCCACAGCCTACAGAATAGGTCAGTATGGTACTTTAGTCCAGATTTCTTAAACATGCCCAGGATACATAGCGAATAACCCATACTATGGGGGACAGTATGCTGTATGAATTCGAGATACTCAGCCTTCGGAAAATGCAATTAACGGATCAGACTCGGAGGTCGGCCGATGGCGATGCTATTTATTTTTGTCGAGAACCACTCTAGATTTCGGGGTTCGCCCGTGTTTGTATTCATACATTCTTATTGACACTGTCGGGTCGCAAATGGTCATCCCAAGACCCTATTCAGACGGAAGTCCGATGTGCTTCGGAGAACACTGACGGTGACGGACATGTAACGGAATATAGTCATGTTTTGCATATGCATATGGTATTTACGAAAGAGCAGAGTCGTAATGCTGGCCGAGAAGAAATGGTCAGACAGCGATTTCTTTTCAACAGAAGGAGCACTCACAGGATTGAAAATGAAGAGGTATCAGTTGGGGTAGGGTACGACATTGAATTGCACAGGCCTCTTCTTAAGAACCAGCTCTGGAGTGATGGGATCTTTCTGAAATTGTTCGAATATCTGACGTGGTGGTGATGAGAGCGAGGAACTATGCGGCATTGGTGAATGCATTGGTGTCGAATTTCGGGATGAGGGGTTGGAGTCGAACAGAGGGTATAATTCAGGCGAAGTGATTTCGGGACGGTAGGTTCGTACACGACGGCACGGTAAGGGTGCGGGGTATGGTGATGGTAACGGAGGATGAGGTGTTATCCCAGAGCCGTTCGTGAAGGAGTGGGTGATGAACGGGTCGAAAGATTCGAGCAGCGACTGGGTCATTGTGTTTTGGGAGGCACTTGGTTATAATACGGCGTGGATTGTGTACTGGAAGGCGAAACAGGACATTATATATATATGAGTATCAGATCTGCATCCTCGATTTCTCTTGTGACAAATCTGGAATCAAGTGTAAGAGACATCGCCAATTATCAGGATATCTAAAACGAGTAGACCTACAATTCAGGTCAGATGTAGCTCCGCCACGCATCAGTAATCAGTAGTTTTGGTGGTATCCAGTGGTTTTCGGGACACGTGAAACGCATGTCTCTGATTGGAACGACGGGTCGGCATGTGGGTTGATGGATGTTGAACGTTGAAGAGTAAGAGTAAGGGCGGTAGAAGGAGGTCACCGATTGCGGCTCTACTGGAAACGAAATCCACTCAATTGCCATTTGAGGATCGGAGATAGGTGTGGTCACCGGTGCCCTGTAAATCCCTGTCTTCGCATCCACGCCTCACAATGTGTGGCATTTCCGCAACCGTTCGCCTCAAACCGGGTTCAGGACCCATCTTCAATGTACATTTGCGAGGTTGCCCGGTTGAACAAGATGATGACATGCCGTCATCCGACGGACGTTGGTGCAGCAGTGGTGATGTAAAGGCCTGTGTCGAGCTGTGTCGAAAGCCAAGATAGTAGTGTATAGACAAATTTCCGAACGCCTACGAAAACAATCCAAATTTGGTTATTCGACCGGATATTTCTAGCCCCAGGTGGCCGTGGAAGCGCCGAGAGGAAAATTAGGACAAAACAGCACCGATTCGATGGTAAGAATAGGCACAAGCATTTTAGAATCCAGGAAGCTAGATGTCCGCCTCAAAAGAACAAGGCAAAAATGAGAAGGAACACATCGGAGACCTCTTCACATTGCCTAACAAGTATGGATTGAAACCGGAGTGGTTTTGGGGACCGAAATTTCCTGCGATTCGGATGGTAAGATATTGATGGTGGCCCTGAGCTGAGGCTGATGTATGGATCCTGGTGATTTGGTCTTAAATTTTGTGCAACCAAGTATTGACAAGACCCCAACCGAATCCCACACCAAACCTGAAAAGTGAGCGTCCCAGAGGTGTCAAGGATGCTAGTTCAGCTCAAGTTTCTCTTCTGTTAGATAGAGGAGGATCAAGTTTTCTTGTAAACTGTTCAAAAGTCCCTCTGAGAGAACAACATCAGGTAAATTACACCGAAAGTCCGCCTGGTACTTGTCACCAACAAATCTTCGTCATTCCGTGAAAGAATGAAAAAACGAATGAAAAAACGGCTCCCATTCTTTAATTGAATGGTCATTGTTTCTCTTGCTTCTATAAAATGAGAACATGCGTGTGGGAAAAGACGCTGTCCAGAGTGTCGAGAAGCATATTGCACACAAAGCAGAATTTAACAGGATCGGTGACGAGGATATGGGTGTATTTGAAGGCACATACATGGGGACTAAGGAGGGCAGGGTAACGAGGCTCACCTTGGATTGCTCATGATGAGATAAAAGATGTTCGAGTTCATAGGCTTGCTTCTCCCTCCTCTATGAATGCAGAGGTAAAACCTGATGGCGATGAGAAGAAAGAAAACAGAAAACAGAAAACGAATGTTTGTTCTTGCTCCTTTGAATGGGCGCCAATCCATGTGTGTAATTTGGAAGGACGCTAAAGTGGAAGAGCGGACGGAATTATCTCAAAGTGACTCCAGGCAAGGATATCGATGTATAAGATGCAAAAACAAAGAATACAACTAGAAAGAAAATGAGTTGATGGGAAACTTTAGCGAGGAGGAAAATCTCACAATGTCTACCTATCTGAAGGGAAAGGTCAATCAAAAACCATAAAGAAAAAAATGTTTTCAAGAGCTTACAGAAGTCGTGAGTGTCGTCTGATCGTTTGACAGTTTGCTGTAAATTCGAAATTCAGAAACAGATGCTGAATATAACGCAACCCAACGACTTACCTTCCATGCCTCCTCGAAGTCGACAGGCAAAATGACGTAACGATTCTTGCGAACAGCTATGTCCATGTCAACAAAATGTAGCAGTCATAGAAAATTATCAGAAGACCTTGTAAGCCGGCCGCTTGCACAATAGATGCAATCTCTGCTGACGACAGTCGATCTGGCCGTGAAACATCTAAAAAAAAACAGCATTTCAACCAACTGGAGATGGTTTCTTGACGAAATTGACGCACAGTCCTCAAGGTCCACGTCAGGACCAAGATTCATTTTATTGGTACATGTCTGAAAAATGAGCCGCTTCTCTCTGCGCGTAGGAAGAGGGAATTCGATTTTACGATCAAGACGACCTGGTCGGAGGAGTGCAGGATCCAGTGTATCTGCACGATTTGTAGCCATGATAACCTGGCAGAAAAATAAAGTGATTCATTCACAATACAGAGGAGAGATTCATACCTTGACATTGCTTCCTTGGTCGAAACCATCCATTTGGTTGAGCAATTCGAGAAGGATACGTTGAACCTCCCGATCTGCACCAGTTTGAGCGTCGAAACGTTTCGTTGCTATCGCGTCAATCTCGTCGATGAAGATGATAGCAGGTGAATTTTCTCGTGCCAGCCGGAAGACGTCGCGAACCATGCGAGGACCTTCACCGAGATACTTCTGCACGAATTCACTGCCAACGACGCGAATGAAGGCGGCTGTCGTGTGGTGGGCTACAGCTTTCACTAGCATTGTCTTTCCGGTACCTGTTTTTGTGTTAACAAGATAAATACTGCAGTAGAGGAAACGAACCTGGGGGTCCAAACAGCAAAACGCCTCGAGGAGGATCGATACCGATTTTCCTGTAGAGATCAAAGTGTGTAAGGGGCAGTTCTACAGCCTCCCGAATCTCCTGTTTTTGTGAATCCATTCCACCGACATCCTGGTAGGTCACATCTGGTTTCTCTTCCTTGCCGAGCATTGAAATCGAGGAGTCGGCTTCAGGAGGTAGGATATCGACCAGAGCATTCGAGTGTCTGTGCAGAGCAACGGACGACGATGGTTTGAGTAACTCCCGGTCCAGGGTTGACAGAATCCTGACGACATAATTCGAGCCCGTCGTCGAACCTACAATGGCAGTGTGCTGATCAATTGGTTCGAGGAACTGTCCAATGACCAGTGGGACAGATTGGATACGCTTTACTTCTTCTTGCGCACGAATCAGTTCACGCTTCAGGTTTGCTTGCTCGTCTTTAATGTAGCTCTCTTGTATTTCGAGCATATCCAAGTGGCGCGCCAGTTTCTTGTACTTGAGGTACAGGTCCTCCTCCTGCAACTCCTGGAGCAGTGAAGACTTTTCAATGGACTCAAATTGCTCCTATAGAAGAAATTAGTATCTGTATATATTATCATAGAATACTGACATTGCGAGGCGTTTCAATTCCGATTTCATCCATGGCTGCGATGCTTGAGGAGAGAGCTGACGCGGCTTGGACGCGTTACTTCCCAGAAAAGAAGCCGTGGGAATAATGGTAACAGTGAACCTTGACTGGGACTCTCATCTTGGTTTTCAATTGAATTTCTACACAATGGCGCATGTTGTTTCTCCTTTGGATCAGCCTTCGAATTATAAGGACTCTCAAGCACGTATTGACAGAACAAAGCAGAATGAAATGTTGTCCAAATCGACAACACTCTACGTAAGTTTTGCACCATTCGACAGTCCTAACCATTTCTGATTCCTATTAGATTGGTAACTTGAGCTTTTACACAACAGAAGAACAGATATATGAAGTTTTTGCAAAATGCGCTAGTCCAGAAGAGGGGGGCGGCATCAAACGCATAATTATGGGACTGGACAGAAACACACGGTTTGTTGTTTCCATACCTTGTCATTCAAACTGGTGATTTCACCTCTTTTTTGTAGGACGCCCTGTGGGTTTTGTTTCGTTGAATTCTATACGCACGCAGAAGCACTAGCTTGCATGCGTTATGTCAGTGGAACAAAGCTAGATGAACGGATAATTCGCTGTGACCTCGACTTAGGGTACAAAGAAGGCCGACAATTTGGTCGTGGAAAGAGCGGTGGGCAGGTAAGAGACGAGCACAGACAGGACTATGATCCAGGACGGGGTGGGTGGGGGGCGCAGGCACAGAGGTTGGAAATTGAGAGAAGACGCGAAGTTGAAGAGAGATATGAGGATGCACAAGACGGCCCTGGTGCGGTGGCTAGTGGGGGAGGCGATTGGAAGCAGCAGGATTACTCTGGTGGAGAAAAGACCTTGAAGAGAGGTCGGTCGCCAGACGAGGATGGCGACGGAAGAGAGGTAAGCAATCGTTGTAAGAATTCTAAAACGCTAATTTGGCCTCCGCTTTTAGGGTCAGAGACAGAGAATGGATCACGACATAGAGTCAGAGCGAATGTAACTGTTTATTCTTTTATATATATCGTTTGCACAAGCCTGCGTTAAGCTAAACCAGTCTTTATTATAAATTGTCTAATAAATTACTTCAGCTCGTATTTTAGGTGCAGAATCCAGCTTATGATAGTCTGTCATATGAAACTTTCTAACAAGTCTTTGTGCTTCCGACACTGAACTCAATTGTACGGCAAAACGGGCGTACAAGCTGAATTTCTTATCTGGTCTGTCCCAAGCAAAGTGAATAGAGGAACATCTCAAAGACAAAATTATTAAGACTTACAATGGCACAGAGGTGATTTTCTCTACGTCAAAGTCTTTTAGCAGTTTGTAAATATCCGAAATGGGTGTCCTCCCAGGAAAACCCGACATGGTGACAGTTACACCAGCAGTCAGTCCCGCAGACGGCCCATCTCCCAGCATGGCCATACCTCTTACTCTCGGGGACCATATATTATATATGGGTTCTCCATATATGTAGGATCCAGACATTTGGAGGGACTCAAGGCGTTGAATTGCCGCCAGCGTATAGTCCGGAAGCGACAGGGTGAGAAAAGCTTTTCCTGTGGGACGAAAGTGGGAGTATAACAGACTAACTGTAAAAACCTATTGTCAATTAAATTTCCAGCACAAACCGCAGATGGTACCTGATTCGACTCCTTTAATTCCAGCTTGCATTATCACCCGTCTGAGATCGCTAGAAGTAGAGGTCCGGGGCACATTCCGAACCAAGATGTGCCGCGCTACTTCTGAGGCTGCAAGAAATGAAAATGCTCAACGAAGAATGTACATGATATGAAAGAACAAAAACTCACCTTCAAGCACAGCCTTTTGCATTCGGCTCATGGCTGCGTTGTGTCAACAGGAAATGCTTACACGATGCATCAGCGGGCCGCTCTATCTCTTATCGACTCATCATGCATCAAGTCCGACTTACAAGGTTATGAATAACATGGCCCGGAGAATGCTGAGTCCCACCTACTCTATTGGGAGAAAAAGCATTTTGGTTACCCTATTCACTGCCGCCCAGCGGGACTCCGCCCTCCGACAAGGGCGGCTACAATGCTACATTCTTCACCGGAATCACCTCTTTCTTGCATCTGGATCCTGCTGCTTTGAACAAAAATGGATCTGCAATATACTTCATCTGAAACTGCCAATAAACCTCAAGTTCCGTTGGTGCTCAAAGAATCAGGGACACACGTGTACAGTCCTTCTTGCCCAGGGACAATCAACTCTGGATCCAGACCTGTAACTTGGACCAGAAATAAGCCCAAAGCAATCGACATCAACTGGATTTGACAAGTCTGACGATAGGGAGAGTTGTGATCCCGACTGCCTGATTGAATGCAAACAGGCAAGTCAGAATCGGACATACCGCAGCTGGCTGCAGTTGGTGTGTTTCTAGAACAGGGTCAGTTGAGATCTAGACGGATAAAGACTCCAGCGGGAACTGGCGCTATATAGGGGGACGAAATAAAGTGGGATGAATCGCTGCAGCACGCATCCTCGTCAGACTATCAAGTTGTTTGATATTTCCTCCAAATGCATTTAGTAAGTGCAACAACCCTCACGCGCAAAGCTGAACTTAACACCTCATAATTAATGCAGAATTGGTTGTATACGACGCTTCTCTCCGTAATTTGGTTCGCGGCTCAAACGAGTGCGCAGTACACAAGGTAGGTAATTCTGGATTTGTTCAAGTATGCCTTGGAATTCATTCGTCAACACAGTTCTACTGATTATGCGCCTCCACCTTCGTCATATTACGATCCCTACGGGTCACCTACCACTGTCACAGTGACTTCCGTCAGCGCAACGACAGTGACGTCTGCCACCACCACCACCACCACTCTCGTAAGTTCTGTCATATGTGTACGCACTTTCAATCTCTTAATCAATTAAATAGTATACGAAGTCACCTTATGGCTACGATAACTCATATATTCCTCCGATTAAGAAGAAGACAGGACTGATTATCGGACTTGTTGTTGGCCTTTGTGGCTTGGCTATCATCCTCTTGCTCGTATTATTGCTCTTCAAACGGAAGAAGAAGCACCCCAAGGTTGCGGACTATGGCCCGAAGGATACCACATATGGGAACACACCTGCGACAAGCTACTAGGCCGCGTTTGCGAAGTTCACCGTCAATGTAATTCCACTAGGTTGTCCGTCATCTTGTAATTTAGTTCCTCGTCTTTTTAATGGAAATCCGATCAGTGTTGCTAACTCATCCGTGTCAATCAATGATGGGTCATCTTGGATTATTCCATCATGGAGCAGGTATAATTTGCATGTGGTTGATGCATCCGAAATACTTATAAATTACGATGAATAAGATTATCTCGAGAAAGTTATTAGGTATGCTGTCGAGACTGATGGTGAAGTGCCTCCATCTCATCACGTTCTAGCAGCCTCATAGCTGAGGTGTTGTATCCTTCGTTTGCGAGCTAATATTTTTCTGATTCAGGCATTCAATTTGCCAACTGGAAATAAAATCAGAGAGAGAGACATACCATATGGGTCGGAAGATCTTCTTCAGATTCACGTTGAGTACGCGGTGCATAAGGGCGATTTGAGTTACGTGACCCCAAGGCCGGGTAATATAGGCGGTACACGAAGTATGAAAAGAAAGTGCCGACAATGGAGCCAACTACGACATCTTGCCAGTGATCTGTAAGAATTAGAACGATGAGTATATGCATACTAATTATATAAATGGAAATTGTGGCGCACGGCGGTAATCCATGGTGCGGGAGATAGCAACAAGAAGAGCTCCCACAAAAGGAGTAAGTGATAACCAAGCTTTTGCCTGGGAGCGTGGATCATAAGTAATCAATGATTTCAACTTTATAAATGAGGATTTACGGTGTGACCACGCTTGTCGAATAAATGCACCTTGCCAGCCAAATAGTAGGATAAGAATCCAAGTCCAGCAAAAGACACTGCCAGTGAATTAATTTCTAATAAAATGGGGGAGAAAGATTTCGACGTACAGCTTGCATGTCCGGAGAAGAAGCTGCGGAAGCCGTCCTGGAGAATCTTCAGATTCGTTTGGGTGCAAATGGAAGAGGTCGTCAGACCAAAGGCAGGATCGACAAGGCCACGTGCGGGTTGACATCGACTAAGGAGATCTGTATAACAATGTTAGAGCGCGGCCTAGGGGAGCAAGCATAGTCATTACCTGGTCGAGGACGACCCACTGTGATTTTGACGACCTGAGTGACTGCACCGGTTGTTGCAAGGGTAAAGGCCACTGCGTATTTATTAATACAATGATGTGAGGAACAGCACGATCGGACGTACAGCCAAGCCAGCCTATCATGTGGTGTGAGCATCGCAAATAAAATACAAAAGGCGGACGTACTACTGTGCAAGTCCCACCACGAGCGAACGGTCAACAAGTTGCAGATGGGCATAAGGACTGCAGGTGCGAGGACGGCGATAATATATAAAGCGAAATCCTGAAAGGGGTTGTGAGTAGCCGACAGAAGGAAATGGAGTAGAAACGCACTGGTACTCGTTCATGAACTGCAAAGCTAGGTTCCAACTGTCACAAACTGCGTAAACTGTTTCAAAAGAGCATACTAACGGAAAACGGATGCTGACAGGATGCATTTAGCATTTATAGGTGAAACAGCAAATTACAGCACTCACGAAATATCTGTTAAGGAGAATTCTCGTCGGAAGCCATCTACTCTATCCAACATAAAGGCAGCCACTCTAGAGAAAATGTTATTTGATACTGAACAACTGGTGACAAGTCGGAATGTGTACCCTAGGGCAATTGTAAATATCCTGTGATGTTCATTCAGGGCGTAACAAAGATACGGTCGTAGAGGGAACATACCAATCAGGAAGATACGAAAAAAACACTCGCATTCGTGTCATTAACTTGGGCATGTTTGAGAATGGGTCTGTTATCCTGTGTCAGCGGAACATAATTATATGTAACTTTCTGACATCAAATAAAACCAAACATTGATCTCAATAGAGGCACTGCTTAATTAGCAAACATCGCCGAGGTCCAACCTCCGGCATATTCACTTCCGTGCAGACTCTCATCTCGGCTTAAGATCCTCAAGTGTGGCAATGCAAAGCGTTAGCAAGTACGTTCATGCTCCAGTCGTTAGCGGCCTACTATTATCTTCATGATTTGGTTTGAGACGACGGTAATCATGATTCATGACTCGGCAATAGTCTTTCCGTTCAGCTGTCCCAGAAAAGTATTCATATTCCAGCTATCCCCTGCTATTCCCTCTGTGTTCTCAAGGGCTTCTTGAATCCTGATCGGATATCCTATTTTATCTTTATGATTGTATCCGCTATTCTCACCCTTTTATTGTCGACTGGCTATCTTTGTCCCAATCTATCTTTCCATCTGTCGGACAGATTGACGACCATGATTGACTGGAGGTTGCGTCTGGTTGCGTGGTTGCACTGGTGAAGCTGTGGCAAGCAATTCGATCTATTAACGGCCTCATCTCGGTTAGACTGAACCGAGTGGTATCATTGAGACTACAGCAACCTTGAAACAGTAGTACCTAATTTTATCTCTGATTGACAAAAATAGCCCATGGAAAGGTAGTAATCTATGCAGGCAACGATCTCCTCGAGTCTCTTCGTTGCCAGTCTGACCAAAGAAACATTTCCAGCGAGAACAACTAAACCTGATGTGGAATGGAAACTCGTGTTCACTGAGGGTTTTTCCGTCCAAGTCGCATCCAAAAAGTATCGGAAACAACCCCCCGGCGCCCGAGTCAATGAATACTTAAGTTGTGA
>Ga0307507_10002108_pt1 | contig 42930 bp, 60 predicted proteins | sample 7_EM_MG_FD_207223 | JGI IMG/M metagenome (GOLD analysis project Ga0307507, IMG submission 207223) | Populus trichocarpa ectomycorrhiza microbial communities from riparian zone in the Pacific Northwest, United States - 7_EM | ecosystem: Host-associated > Plants > Roots > Unclassified | place... | reverse complement strand
TCATTCGTCATTGCCCTCTATTTCCTCATGCCATTCTAGGATGTCCAGTTTTTCCGGGAGGCTACGGATGTTCAGTTCGACGAAACTGGCAACCGCAAACGCAAGCACCGCTACGGAGATGAAGACGAGATAGAGATGGAACAGCAAGAGAGAAGACGTAGAGCAATGTTCAATAAGGAGGTCAAGGCTTTTGCAGAAAAGGTTGCTGAAGCGGCATCTACATCGGTGTGTTTTCAACTGCCAGTTTTTTCTTTACTCAATGAATTTTCTCAGCTTGGTGAGACATTGGAATTGGATATTCCTTTCCGAGAGTTGTCCTTTGAAGGTGTCCCATTCCGCATGGCTGCTCGATTGCAACCAACAACAGAATGCCTCGTCCACCTCACAGATCCGCCTTTCTTGGTGGTAACACTGTCTGAAATTGAAATTGCGTCTCTGGAACGAGTACAGTACGGGTTACGACAATTCGATCTTGTCTTCGTTTTCAAAGACTTCACGAAGACCCCACTACACATTAATTCGATTCCCAGTTCCCAAATGGATGACGTAAAGAACTGGCTCGAGTGCGTCCTCCTTCGATCCTTTTTTTGTGTGTTTAATTGTGTTGTCCAGTTCCGTTGATATTCCTATGAGCGAAGGACCTGTGAATTTAAATTGGGGACCTATAATGAAGCACATCAACGACAATCCTTTCGAGTTCTTCCAGCAATCAGGTTGGGCATTCTTGGGAGGGAGCGGTGGTGCGGAGGTCAGTGGCACATGTTGTCCAAATCTTTAACTCATGAAAGATAATTCAGAGCGAGCACTCATCGGAGTCTGATTCAGTGTCCGAGTTTGAAGGCGGCTCAGACGACGTTGCCTCCAGTTCCGGCTCCGATGATGCGAGCGACTTTTCTGATGATAGCGGAAGTGATGGTGGATCTGACTCTGATAGAGACGATGATTCTGACGGTGGTAAATTTCACCCTCTCAGTCACCGAGCAAACTGACAATCTGATCATAGGGGATGACTGGGACGAATTGGAACGGAAGGCAGCGAAAGGTGACAAGGCCACTTTTTGTCGATATGCACATTTCTAAATTACCTTTTTATAGCTGACCAAAAGCGTGTAGAAGGAAAGAAAGCTGCAGGCTCTGATGGTTCAGACAACGACACAAAGAAAAAATCCAACGGAAAGGCCAAAAGCAAACGCAAATAAGAAAATTTACTACATTTTATTTGTATATACCGCCCCTAGGCATCTAACTTCGTTTCTTTGTTGTGCACATACATAATCCTTTAAGCAAGTTCGATTTGCTGTGAGAGAGCAAGGCCCAAAGCCAAATGAGATAGCCGTGCATCGACGACAAAACCCTGTGAGGTTGGTAAGATATCACTGTTACATAGCTATCGTCTTCACTAATACCTTGCGGTCGTATTCTGGCAAACAATGTCAGCAGTTATGGGAAGATTGAATGAATGGCATACCCTCTAGCTCATATTGTAACCGAGACAACTCGACGATTCTGGTTACGATGTGTTCGCCGACTTCAAGGTTAGGAACTGGCGTTTCCATCTTATCTTCGAGATCAACACTTAGCACCGCAAGTTGCATATTAGCGTTTGTCATTCCTGCAAAATCATGTTAGCCCCTTATAATCCTAACTGCAAGAATTTGACCTGGGTCGCTGACAACAACTGGAGACATTTGTAGGACCGAATTGGCTTTAAATCCCGTCTCTTCCTTAAGTTCTCGAAAAGCAGCTTGCTCTGCTGATTCTCCCTCGTCAATCAACCCTGTATGGATGTGGGTGAGCGCATCGGCAATCTTTCAACGCATATACCTGCAGGTAGCTCTGATAAAGTGATTAATGAATGCACCCTAGTCCTGCGAAGCAAAAATACCTATGATATATTTTCCGATCGGAGGCCGGTATTGTTCAATGACAATCGTGGATGGGCGAAAGGCCTTGGTCTTGGATTTCAGAATAGCAAGAACTGCGACGCCTGGAGGGCCTTTAGCTCAGTTGCATAGTGCTAATGACCCAATAATCACCGTCAATGCCTGACGATTTGCGTGTCTTCCGTTGTGCGCATTCCCATAATCTCTACGGATGACCGATAAATTCCATTCAATCTCAAAGGTAGACAACACTACGTCTTTTCCGTCTTCATCCACGTACTTGATCTTGGTCAAGGTGATCCATCTATAGAGCATAAGTGCCAAACAAGATGATAATTTCTGAAAGACCGTTCACTTTGCTTCGGATGTTGGCAACTCAGAAACGGATATGATTTTTGGTTCGCTCGTCATTTTTGCAGAACTGAATAAGGATCGTTTTGACAGAAACCACAGCCGCCTGCGGAAGACAAGCATGAAGTCAACCACGATCACGTTATTCAAATCGAAGTTCATCCACTAACGCGATCATATTTTGACTCCTGTCCGCGATGGACAATCGCGAAGACCACCCACGCGTATCTGTCGGGACGGTACAAGACTGGCAAAAGTTGAAAGCATACTATAGGGAGGCCTTTATCGAGGCCATAACGCAAAATGCCTCGACGCGAGGACTAGCTCGCGACCAGAATGTAGCTCTAGCACATATGGAACAGGTTCGTTCTCCCAGAATCTATATCTTGTCTTTCAATTACTGTTTTCCTACAGTGGATTGAACGAACATTTAATTACGCACAACCTAACCTACGCATAAATGGAAACGCCTTTGAATCGCTCGATGAAGGCGCTAGGGGTACCAAGTTGTGGATTATTTTTAGGGTTATACCTAACATTGAGCTTAGAAATGGAACCCTTCGACGAAGCTCTCGACAGACGGATCTGGTCCTTGGCAGACACTCGGTTGCAATGGCATAAGCGCATAGCGGAAGCAAGGCGAACTATTCCTTCCGAGATTGAAGCGAACATCTCCAAACTTTGGGAACAACATAAGGAACTCGACACAGCACACCCTGACGAAGACACGGAGGAACTACCCGCCAATGAAAACAGTACGCAATTTTGACTTCTTCTGGACCTCTTGGCTGAATATCCCCTCAGCAATTCCCGAAAACCTGGAGGATAGATTACATGAACTGGCTGCTTTGTCTCATGAGCTATGTCAGGTACAGAACTTTTCCTACGATTGGAGCGCCGAAACTGACGAATTCTCAGGCGAGCACCCTCCAGAAAGAACGTGCGGAACGACTACGGGTAACTGCCGCAGAAGTGCAATCTTTAGGTCTCTGAACAGAGGCGCTTCAGTGAATTTAGACCATAAACATATATATTGTAAATTTACAGATGCTAATGTATGTACTATGATCCACGAAAACCACCTCGTCCTCCGCGGCCTCCTCCGCGCCCAAAACCTCCTCTGGATCCGCCACCTCGAAAGCCCCCGCCCCCTCGACCTCCAGAAAATCCTCTTGAACCACCGCCACCACCGCCACCCCGGCCCCAACTACCACCTCTCCCACCCCGAGAAAATCCTCCACGACTGCCGCCTCTCCCTCCCCGACCATCACCACGCCCTCCACCCCGACCTCTTTCTAATAACAAATGTCAGGACAAATAATGAGATGTTTGAGAAAGAAATTCACTAGTAATGCCTAAAACGCACATTAACTCCATATTTGAGAAATAAAACTAATGGAGACGCACCTCCCGCAACTTTTGGTTTAGGCAAGAACCTCTCTATAGGCAGAAGTTTGTCTCCCGCAATATAGACTTTATCGCCTTTTTGAAAGCTGGTCGCGACCATTCCTTCGCCCATCTTCACAGAGAAGTAAACTTCATTTATCGGCCCCAGGATTTCGTCAACTTTGCCGATCTGAGACTTGTTTTGCAGATAAACTGGAGCATTGAAAAAAGGCACTTTGTCCTGCATTGATGATGAGCAGAACATTTCTTCCTCTACTGCGTGAACAAATGTTCCTATTTCTGTCAATCCTGATTAGCGTCGGCTTGAAAACCAACAGTCGATGGGGTACCTAGCACCTCGCTGGGAGGTTCATTGTCTCTTTGGTAATTCCTCCCTCCCCAGCCTGCAAACGATGTTTGACATTCAGCAAGGTTTTTTTTAATAACAACTTACCTCCTCCTCCTCCTCGGCCATAACCTCTCGAGCCACCGCGACTCATTGCTTGGATTAAAACGACTACGGCGTAGAAAACAGAAGCGAAAGGACCAGATAAGTGTGTTCTGGCTAAACGTCAAAATTGAAATCGCTTATATAAGCAAACAACTTCTCCACACAAGACGGTAAATCAATCTTTGCTACATGAATAGAAACCGAATGGGGGGATTACGCCCAATCAGTATTAATCATAAGATAACGAATGTAGTTGAGGGATGATAATGGAATGCGAAGGGAACTTCTGCAGCAAGCCTTAGATCACGAACTTATCGTTCGCTTTGTCGGGGACTCTAAATTGGAAGCAGATGAGCTGGCAGCATTGTTAATGCTGTTCAGGCGCGGAAGGCGGATTTTAAGGGAAGGAGTGGCCTGGGTCGAAGGAGATTGCAGCGGCGCCGATGCAGATAACGGTGTTGAATCGGAGTTTATCATAGTAGGTCGGGATGGGGTTCTCGCAAGTTTTCTGGGTTCTCTTTCCGATTTTTCGCTCTCGTCCGCTTTGCCACTCTTCGTTGGGCTATGAGAATCAAATCCATTTTCTCCGACTTCACCCGGCAGTTCATCCTCCCGCATCTTTCGCTTCCTCCCTCTCTTCTCCTTTGTGTCTTTGATAGTGCCAATGGCCACCTTTTGCCAGGAGACAACTTGTCGAGGGGCACGAATAACTCGAGCCTGTAAAAATCTCTGTAAGGGGAGTCACACGGAGATTGTTTTAAGGGCTTGCCTTCGAGGGCTCTGTATCTGATGCCTCGGGAGGTAATGGGTGGTTCAACTGTGTCTCTAATTCCTCCACCTAACCTGCTTTTAGCGAACTGAGTGATCTTGCCTACTCTCAAATCATACCTTGACATTTATGGGCTTTGGTTGGATCACCGTGGTGCCTGAAATGCCGCCAACAGAAGTGACTTTATCTTTAGCAGAATCTTCTCCTTGTGCCACAGAATCCTGCAGATGACATGAGGAAATTGCCAAGAAATAAATTCAAAAATATCTATACCCGCGATGATGCACCATTGGATACATCAGTGTTCGCATTTCTGCTTCGAGATCTCAAAGCCCTGCTGCTGGGTTTCGGAACAACTTGCTGCGATACGCGTTTCCGCCTGATTGTGGATACCGTAACATTCGATGACGTCGTCGCAGATTCACTTGTCATGCTGCTCGTAGTACGCCCAGGTACACTGATGCCCGGCTCCGCTGTCATTGGATGCTGGGATTGCATCAGAAGTCAGAGCGGAAGATTTAAAGGGTTATAAAACTCACTTTCCGAGGTCGCCCAACCTTGTTCTTGGAAGGAACTCCATGAGCGGGCCATTCGCATTCCGTTTGCACCGAACGATCAACAAGTTTCTTCGGCATATCAAGGAGCCCAAGAACATTAGATGATTGTCCCCTGATGGAGAGGCCAAAGAGAACCTGTAGGATTTACATGAAATTTTGAGAATTGGCAGCAAACAGTGGGGCTGTTTACCTGGGCTGCAGCATGTTCGTCGAAGTCACTGTTCGCCATTTCAATAGATGATACGTCATCGTCGTCAAGTGAGCTGAGTTCCGTAAGAGGGGAGGACAAGTCGGAGGCGACCTCATCTCTGATTGACAAACATTCAGTCAAATTTGAGCTTAGGAACAATAAGATATACCTTTGACTGTGTTCATCAACCTTATTAAGCTTATTCCAGAAATCGAGGACAATAATCTTTTCAGGGACTCGATAACGCCGACCATTGATCAGGACTTCATCTACGGCCACTGACGGTGCAGGTACAGTGGTGGTATACAGTGGATGAATGACATCGATGTTGCCACTGTTGAACTGTCGAGGTTTAGTTATTTCTATGGGCGGCGCATGCTGCCTGGGAATCCGACGCTTGGGTGGCTGAGCCAAAATGAGCTGTTTTCATCACGACGAGCAAAGTGGTACACTGACCAAGACTCTTTCAGGGTGATTGGGACACATCCATTTCTTGTTGAAAGGGGGTAGTGTCGGAAGAGGGGGTTCTAGACAATCAAGATGCCAATGTAGATTGCAGTAATCACACGACACAAGACTTTTCCACGCGTCAGGTGAAGCGGCCTTCGACCGTCGAGGCCGCTTCGAAGCAGGGGCGGATGAAAGGCTATTCGGTAGTGCCGACTGTCCACACTGATAACACAGGACCGGGCCCCCATTGCGGTCCCTGAGGCGATATGGATCTCTGTCCTCCAATTGCCCATGTCGGCTGCAATAGATCTGTAAGCCAGAGAGCAAGATAAATTTTAAGGCAATTTACTTTAATCGAGGTGGCTTCAACTCAGAGGTGTCGACGTAGTTCCCTTTAGGACCAGTACCAACTGTTTCGATATGTGAGATATGGATGCTGTGCGAGACATAAAGTAAACAAACCATCTTTGAAGAAAATTCGGATCTCCTCCGGGAGCTGGTATTCTACCGGGTGCGTGATTTGTGCATGATGAATGACAGCAGAAAACAATGAAGGAGGAGGCTTGCGAGGCGGATTCTGTTTTCCATCGTCAATGTGATATATCATTGCGGTAGTATCGATGTTGTAATCACCTTGCGGGACATACACGTGGGACAGAACCAACGAGCATCATCAACACTCTCAAGAGGGGGGTCCAAACACCATAGATGAAATGCCTTGGGGCACCCATCACAGTATACCAGCTCACCTGAGAAACGACATGAGGAACAATGATCCTCGTTGTTGAGCTACAAAAAAATTATGGTGTGAAAAAGTTTGCCGCTGACAGGCAGCCCACTCACAAGATTATTCGTCGGCTCGGGTGTCTGCAACGACAGGGTCTTCGGTTCCTCCTTCACCCTCAGTGGGAGGTTTTCAACCTCTTTTCCTTTCCCTTTGTCCTTCCGCTTCGCTTTGGTGGCAGCTGGGGGTAGTGGGGGATCCTGAAGTTGAAGGTTGACCGAAGACGCCGACCGTGACAACGTAAGGTCTTCGTCAACCATCATTGCAGTAGTCTCTGAGTCAGCTGCAGGTGGTAGTGCAGCTGAGGGCACAGTCGGAGGAAGCGTAGTCGGGGTGTCAGAAACAGGAGCGAGGTTGGAGCCCTGTTGACGTGCAGACGCTCGTTGGGCTCGCCCGCTAGCTCTGAAATTCATGGAGTGGACGTAATGTAAAGCGAATTCGCAATGTAGTGTTCGATGCAATAAAAGAGGAGCAGAAGTCAGCGGGGATGAAATACGAATGGAAAATGACAAGTTGCACCCTTTGTCCTTTGCTCGTTTGGACCGTGCTCCTTCAGGGTCCAGCCCAATGAGAGTTCCATGCATAATACCAGAGTACGTAGATCCTGGATCCGATGGGGGCAGGTAGGAATAGGCCATGGAAGGTTTTTTGGGATCGCGCTTTAGAGCCAATTGTTGAACGGTCGCTGCAGACGGCGGTCCTGGCAAGATTTCTGTAGCAAGAGTGGCATCACCCTCGAGATGGGGCGGCTGAACCACTGGGACACCTGGCAGAAGGTAAGCGGGCATACTGGCCGTCGTAGCCATCCTCCCAGGGCAGAGAAATGTGTGAGCCCCGCTGTAAGCGACAGCGACTGAGAGGGGAAATTGAATAAGCGAACAAATCAAGCCCGAATCAAGGGTACAACCTACTGGTAAAGTCTCATCTGACAATTTTCACATTTACCCCGCCCACTTGACACACAGCATATTTAGGTGACTAGCCTTCAGGAAGGATGGCCAACACCACTGTCGCTGGTGCCCAGGCAATTCATGGCCAGAACCCCCAGGTGTGCTTGTGTGCTTTACCACATTTCATTGAGCTTATTTCTTTAGTTCTTAGTTGAAACTGTCATTCGAAACAGAATATACGAGTCAACGTATTGGAAAGAGCATTGCTTCGCTCTGACTGGTACGATTTGAACAATATCTGGGCCAACACAATTTTCACAATAATTCTCCTAGCTGCCTCCATAATCGATAAGGCTATTGAACTACGGTACATTGGTGGGGTATATGGAAACCAGCGGCCGACTGAATTCTTGTGCCTGCTACTGAAACTCCTCCAAATCCAGCCTGAAAAGGAGATTCTCCTCGAGTATATGCTGGCTGAAGAATTCAAGTCTGCGCCTTCAATTCATCAATGTCCTATGACTGACCTCATTTTGTTCACAGATATCTGCGAGCCCTTGCTGCTATGTATATTAGAATGACTTTCCGTGCCGTGGATGTTTATGAACTCCTCGAGCCCTTGCTCAAGGATTATCGCAAGCTGCGAACACGGCATATGGGTAAGGCGAACCATTCTGATCGTCCTCTCTCACTGAAACTTGATCAGGGGGTTATTCATTGACTTTCATTGACGAGTTTGCATCCGAGCTTCTGACAGAGGACCGTGTCTGTGATATTATTCTGCCACGCTTACAAAAGAGACAAATATTAGAAGAAAACTCTCAGATTGGCCCACGAAAAAGCCGTCTGCTCACTGCGATGGACGACGGGAGCGAGGATGGAAGTACCAAAAGTCGAAGCAGAAGCCGCAGCCCAGACAGAAGTCTGTCGAGGAGCCCGAGTGCTGCTCGGTCGGTTAGTCGTGGCAGCAGGTCGCCGTCCGATACTGGTTCTCGATATGTCTCTCGTAGTCCCTCAAGGTCTCTATCTCGTTCTCCTTCACCCAGTAAATCAGAAAGTGGTATGGATATCGATGGGTCGTAAGCAATGTATATTTGTTATAATATTAGTGGTTATTTTCTTCAAGCGACTTCTGCCGTTTCCATCCACCGAGTTCCGTTGACAACAACTTCCACCGTTCCTCAACAAAGGGCAGTCCTTTTAGAGCCTCCAAGGTGGTAGGTGAAATGAAGCCGCGATTCCTGTGATTGGTGTAGAATACTTTACATGTTATTAGTACTACAGCAGTGAGGGAATATGTTCGGTAACTTACTAATGTCTTCTCTGCGCGTAGGAGCGGCAGATATCCTGTCAATTCTACCCTCCACGCAGTCGCGAAGGGCAAGGGAATTGTAATATTTGCAGACTATTTTCCCGCCTTTGTCCTCGATCGCTTTGATGGCGCTCTGGCTTGCTCTGGAAGCAATTATGTATAGAGGTACTTCAAGATGTTCAGAACCCTGCAACGAGCACAAATGAGATATGAAGTACATAGATTTGCAAGACATACATCTCCGAGAACTTTTATACCATCGTGGACATTATGAATGCATCCACTTTCCAGCAAGTCTCTGGCGGTAATAGGACTCTCTGGGGACGAAGTTAATCGTCCCTGGTCAACCCAGTGTTGTATTCTGTCCAAGTTAACTGGCGCATAGGTCTTTGTATTCCTGAATACCAAAGGTCAAAATGCTTCGATTTTGGGAATAAAGAGACACACGGGTTAACAAATCCGCGCTTGGGGAATAGCTTGGTAATCGGGGTTTGCCCTCCCTCAAAACTTGGTTTGATTCCTGGACCAGAACGAGCGTTTTGGCCTTTATGGCCACGACCAGAGGTTCCTCCATACCCTGACCCTTGACCACGACCGACACGCTTTTGCTATACAATGGAAACACGTAAGTTGTGGCTGCAACTATAAAAATGGGTCGCACATTGTGCTGTGAGCCTGGTGCAGGTCGCAGATTAGCAAGGGTAACACGCGTTGGCCTCAGTTTCGACGCCATTTGCTGGTACTTATGAGAATGAGGTTGGACGGAAATAGCCTGCGGCGACACGGCCCGCATATTTTATCCTTCTTAATCACCGTGACTTGCCCAAATGTCCCTACGACCAATCGTCGCAATATGCGGTACTACAGGTGTCGGGAAATCCAAGTTGGCCATTGATATAGCTTTACATTTGAAACGAGTTGGTCTCAAGTCTGGCTGGCGCGCAGCAAGGGTCATAAACGCAGATGCTATGCAGGTTTACAAAGGTCTGGATATCATTACGAACAAAGTACCAGAGTCAGATCGGCATGGTGTTCCCCATCTCCTCATGAATTTAAAACAACCAGGAGAACAGTATGTGGTTGGTGAATGGGTACAGGATGCAATCAGGTTGGTGAGTTGTCGTCCCGATTGATGCCGTTTTGCAATGACACAGGTTGCGACCAGATAGATGAGATGCATGAAAACAAGGAGGTTCCGATTATTGTAGGGGGGACCTCATACTGGATCCAACATCTTATTTTTCCTGACCGTTTAGTGTCGAAAGACATTGTTCCCAGGACACCTTACCACATCGAGGAAGAAAAGACTTGGTCTCCTGAACTAGCAGAGTCATTTGGATCCCTTCCTGCCGAACTTCTCGAGATATTCAGAGACCTCCCAGCTGACCCACCTTCTGCGAAAACCAATCCTGACCTGGCTTTCAAATTACATACCTTGCTCTCTGTGCTTGATCCCCAAGTCTCACAGCGATGGCATTGGAAGGATACGCGGAAGGTCTTGAGAAGTTTAGAAATAATCAAAGAAACTGGAAAGCGTCCTAGCCATATAATTCGTGACCAATCCCTTGCTGCAGACGGTCATAAACCTAGGTGAGCTGGATCATCCTTCGAATGTAGAACTTCTGATTCAACTTTCTTAAAGATATCACACCTTGTCGTTGTGGTTATACGCAGAACTTCCTGCTTTAAGACCTCGCCTAGATGCGAGGGTTGACGATATGATTTCGGTGCGGCGACATAGTCAACGATTCCTGAATGTGATTTCAGAAGTATGAACAGCAAGGACTCCTTGACGAAGTGCGCTGGATGCGAAATTTAGCGAATTGTAATCCTCCTGATGACGCAAATTCTGATGCGTCTTCGCATGATTACACCATGGGTATTTATCAGTCCATAGGTTCGGTTTCTCGATACTTTCTTGTTTCAAGCTCTTTATTTTCTCATAGGCTATCGAGAATTCTGTGGCTACCTTGAAGACCCGAATGAAGAAAATTATACCGAGGCCATAGAGCGGATGAAAATTTCAACAAGACAATATGCGAAACGGCAAATTTCATGGATTAGAAACAAACTGATTCCCGCTCTTGACGCTACGAATACGAAAGAGGTTATCGCTCCTCTATATCTCCTGGATGCCACTGGTAAGTCAAAGAAACAAGATTCCTTGGCCCATTATCCATGCCTCTTGATAGTCCTTGGGGACCAATGGCAAAGCAACGTGCATATGCCTGCTACCAGGATTCTGGATGGTGAGTACTCTAGTTTGTCGGCAGACTGAAAATAACTCTTTACTTTCCAGCCTTTCTTGAAGGCGACATCCTGCCGGATCCGAGGTCACTTTCTGAGGCAGCTTCAAGGATGTTGAGCGTAATTACAAAAACAGTCGAGTATGTCGCCTGCATTGTTTCCTTTTCGTTGCTGAAAGAGATGTCTTCAGCCCTGTACAAGTTCTGGAAGCTAGAAAGTTGCGAGTATGCTCTGTATGCACTTTAGACCCGCAAAGACCGATAATGATTGAGGAAGGGCCACGATGGGACCTTCATCAATCCTCTCGAAGTCATCGATGTGCTGCAAAGAACTTACAAATCAGTCAGTAAAGATAAACCATAGTTGTACAGCATTCGTATTTTTTTAGAAGACTTCGGCTAGCAGATTTACAGTATAATACAAAAAAATAACTGGCTAGCAATTCTCAATTCGCATCAGCCCATTGTGGCAACCACTCCTCCCAATCCTCCCAAGCTTGTTCATCTTCGCGCTCGGGAGGCTGATGACAGTGCTTGCGGGGGTCAAGCAACTTGTCAACTACGTGAATGGCGCCGTTGAGACCGACAATATCGCGGACATGAGCCAGTTGTTTGTTAACGATAACCTTGGTTTTGATTGAGGAAGGCTTGTGGGGACCAGGCAATGGGAGAGTGACTCGCTTCGTATCGACGACCACATCCAGAGCACGGTCAAGGAGTGCCGTGTTGAAGGTGTATTTATCCCGCGAGATAGGCTCGATAACTGGGCGATTGCGCCGAAGTGACCAGCCAGGACTGAAAAGAGAACAGTCCAGGGTTAGATTCAGGTGAGAAAAAAAAGATTGCTGACTTGAAGAACCAGCGACGAGCTGTCTTTTTGCTATCGTCACCTGAGGCCTCAAAGTCCATAAAATCAGATTCTTTCTTAACATCCCTATGGTGGATGTAATCTGAAGTCGTTTAAATGAGGACGCTGTTCGGTCAAAGTAAAAGCCCACTCGCCAGAGAAGAATGCCAACTCAGGAACAATGTGGTATCGCAACAATTTCTGTAGAACCCTTTCGCCAAATGGCGAAAACAGGAACAGTTTAAGTTTCCTTGGCAGTTTTTCGAAGGCGCGGTTTGTGGGGGCAAACACCGTCACCAAGTTGGAGCCTTCAAAACCTTTTTTATGGACATAACGGAGGTCAAGCAATTCTGTAAGGTTTGATCTTTGAAGAGTTGATGTCTGTGAAATTATCAGCAAAATTGAAACGAGGAAAAGCCACCAGTGACATACCAAGATCGAAAAAAATTCCGGGACCATGTAGAGCTCCTGGAACACGGACGGTGGGGGAATGAGAGGTTGGCTCACAACATGAACAAAACCTGTTTATTGTCAGGAAATCTGGAATATCGAATAAAAGAGGCCTTACCATTCGTTGCAGAGATATTGCCAAAAAATATTTTTGTGAAAAGATTTACCCAAGTAATTGGAGGAATGAGGATGCGTTCAAATCGCAGCCTGATAGGCTGATGGTCGAAAAGATGGGGGAACTTCAGATGACTCGGTAACGTGTTGTGGGCACCGAGTTTCTCGATATCGTACTCTGCATCAATGACATGGTAACTCAAGATGACATGGAGGATAAACTTGATGATTTTCTTTCTCTTTTCGGGATTTCCGGGAGAGTTCGGATGGTCGACATTGTCCAAGAGATCGAGGGCACTTCCTAAGTCTGCATACTCCAGAAGATCTAACGGGTTAGCCGTCATTCCGTCCCACAACCCATCAAGGGCCGACCATTGGAGGTCTGAGTGGCCATGCTTGCGACGCAGGACTTCATCGGGTGGAGCGAAAAAGGTCAGCCTGGGTTCAGATTCAACATTAGGGTGAGTATGGATGTGCAAGATGAACGTACTTGGCAGATGTGTCATTGAGAAGAGCAGCAATCTTCTCCTCGAAGTTGAGTGCCTTTGTAACAAGAGTGAATCTGCTCTCATATTCAGCTCACTGTCATGGTGATCATACTAAATCGCATACTTCGGACTGTTGGAAATAAATTCGTAAATAGTCCCGTTTACTTTCTCTGGATGGTGCGGATGGTGCGAATGGTGATCAGGACCATCGTGGACTGGATATTGACCTCGGGGAGGAGCATATCGCATACCCCGGGCTGCGGCGCGTTCAACAGCAGTGCTCAACGCACTGTCGCGGCCGACATACGCAGCCAAGACTGCGCTCAGAGGCGACACACTGAGATATATGAGTGACTTGATCAGCATCTTCGGGGAAGAGCACCATCATGAGCCTGAGCAACGTAATTATATACGCCTGCGGAATCGAAGCCGGCCGCCGTTTCAGCTGACATCATATTCCTGCCGAGACCAGTATTGCAGAAGAAGGGTTCCGCAGCAGCGTATACTATTGTCTGTGCAAAGCTGCGGATGATTTCAACCTGCCCCTGGTGGGATAATTGACAGTTGCCACATTTATTTGGTTGGTACACAACTGCCTTGTGTCGAAATGCCCAGAAAACGCAAAGCGGATTCAGAAGGGAACCCCTCGCAGGAGAAGCAGCGCCGAGTCTCGAAACCTGCTGTAAATCAAGACACAACTGCATGGCCAGAGTACTTTGAATCAGTATGTTGTCCTGTCACTGTTACTGAGTTTTGAGGGCACTTGTAATATACTTGTTCAGTTGTTCAAGGTAAACAATAAGCACTCTATTCTCTTGCAGTTTTGCTAATAAACAAGAAGATTTTCAAGGTGTGATTTAGCGGTGATTTCGTCGGAATATCTTGTCCCTTACCTTCCTACAAGGCAATCAACACGGTTCTGGCCTTTGTCTCGTCTAAACGGCAATTAGCAACAAGTTTCTCAGCTGTACGCTCATCCGTTGAAAAACTTCTCAAGCAGTGATTCGTTTATAAAAAGCATCTGACCTCTCCACGCTCTAATCCAATACTTAGACCCCTTGAAATATCCAAAGTGTCTGAGATCAAGTCCGTGAAGCTTCTTACCCCATGTTCAATGGGTTAACATGAAACAGGGCACTTTTGCCAGATCTTCTTAAATTCTCTTATATTTCTCCAACAGAATTCGAGAGCCACATCGATGCGAAGAGTCACGGCGGTGCAAAATCTGTGGATTACTCTTTATCTGGAAACAATACCAACCTTCCAAAGGGCTATGTGCTTGTCCTAGACTTCCAGGACGATGCGAAGGGCAGGAAAAATGCCGTTGCCACACAGCGAGTCTACTCTCCATTGTTTCCCGCAAGACAATGTTAGATAAATTGTTTCCAGAGCCGCATACGCCTCACCCTCCGCCATTTCTCCTGCTGCGGTCAAAAAGCTCATCGAAACCAGAAACAACAGATTCATAAGTGCAGTAAACGAGTGAGTACGCCCATAACGAGTGTCAAGACCACCCTGAGATATTGTATTAGGCTGCTTTCTGCCACTGCAGAAGGAGAAGACCCAGTACAATTGCTGATCGAAGCGGGCCACACCTATGTCCCCGTTAATCACACAATTCCTGCTGATGATTTGCCTTCAATCCCAATTCCCGAGCAGCGTCCTCCCATGACCAATGTCATATCAGACCTGACTAGTTCACTGTGGTATGTTGACCAGATAGCACACAGACGGACCATCGATGCAAAGGAAGCCCAAATATGTAAACCGAATTGTGCCATCGAGTCTACCCTGAAAAATCTGATCTCATCATGAAGCTTGTCTTGAACCCCCTTTGTCGCAGAGAATATCCGAAGCAATTTTCAAAGCGAGGAATGTCCAGACCCTGTATTCACATCAAGTTTCGGCCATCGATGCTATTAGAAGTGGGAGACACGTTGTGGTGTCCACCAGCACCGCATCGGGTAAGAGTATGATATATCAGGTTCTTCTGTTCAAAGAATACGTTCGCATACTATTTCTAACGCTACTTTTCAGATTCCACTGTTGACTTTCCTGGAGGATGACCCTGATGCAACTGCAATGCTCATTTTCCCCACTAAGGTGCTAAAAACTCGGAAGAGTCCTGGAATTGTGGTTCACAACTCTCTGTAGGCTCTAGCACAAGATCAAAAGGCATCTTTAGAGCATCTGCTCTCAGTTTGTCCAGGACTTGGTCATATCAGGGTATGTATGTCTCGGGACTCCTGTTTCAAATCACTTATTAACACCAGGTCGCAACTTATGATGGTGATACGCCTCAAGAAACAAGAGCCGGTATGGAATTTAGGACTTATATTGCAGCTCTCATAGAAGTTCGCTAGTCAATCGCGATACGGCCTCAATAATTCTGACCAACTTTGTTCGTGCCTTGCTTTGAGTGTCAAATGGCTTGTCTAAAGATTTGATAGGACACTCTTCATGCATCTATACTTCCAGGCGAAGAAAAGTGGAGAAGGTGTGTGCGCCCGTCTGACTTTCCCGTACTTCCCTGTAACCGAGTGTAGCTTCTTGAAGCGCATGAAGGTAAACATTCTGATTTAATAATCACAACTTATCTCTCAATCTCCTTAGATTTTGGCCGTAGACGAGCTCCATTATTATACGGGAATGCTCGGCAGGTATGGCAGAAATTATTTCCTTTAGGTAAAATCCTGAAAAACAGTTGTGATAGCCATTGTGCACAAATCCTGCGACGATTTCGAAGAGTCTGCGCAGCCGTTGGGAGTATGTTCATTAATATGATTCCAGTGTCCGTCAATAATCATTCACTCATAATTCAGACAGACGCATCCGATTTGTGTCATGTAGTGCGACGTTGGCCAACCCTTCCGAATACATGTCGAAAATGTTTGGGCTCGAACCTAACGATATGGAGGTTGTTTCCAATGACGGCTCACCCTCTGGGAGTAAAGAATATCTGGTTTGGAATCCGCCTTTTGTGGACTCCATGAATCCTTCCCTTGGGAGGAAGTCCTCTTTGACGGAAGCGTCAAATTTGATGAGATTTCTTATGAAAAAGGGAATACGAGTAATTTTATTCTGCAAGGTAGGCATCCTTCTTGTTTTCCTATCATTTACTGACTTCATTGACCGCGACGAAAGATTCGAAAGATTTGCGAGTTGGTAAATAATTTGACGATACCAACACAAGCCGTTGACGTCTTTTCATTAGGCCATGAAGACTGTTAAGGCCGATCTAAGCAACGAAGGGCGATTAGATATTCTAGAGATGGTTCGAGCCTACAGAGGAGGTTTGCTGCCCTTTGACAAATAATTATACGCAAATACTAATTCGCCATCTGTAGGTTATACTCGTGAGGTAGAACTGCTCAGATTGTTGATTTTCATCAGTTGACAAATTTTCAGGATCGTCGCAAAATCGAGCAAGAAGCCTTCACAGGACAATTGCTAGGAATAATAGCTACGAACGCTCTTGAGTTGGGCATAGATATCGGAGCTTTAGACGCTGTCATCATGCTTGGATTTCCATTTACGGTCTCAAATTTCGTATGTCTGCATGTTCTGGCAAGATGTTTGACGAATCTGACTTGGAAACATGCGAAGAAACAACAAGCAGGGAGAGCCGGGAGACGGTCTCGGGATTCTCTAGCGGTTATGGTTGCCGATGCTTTCCCGGTGGACCAATACTATGTCCAAAATCCCGACCATTTGTTTGAACATTCATTAGATGACTTGATCATCGACACAGATAATGATGTTATACTCGAAGGTAAGTTCTTTGGAGAGAATGAAAGTCTCCTTTGGTGATTACTTATTTATGCAGCACATCTCCAATGTGCTGGATACGAAATGCCCCTAAGCGAGCAAGATGAAAAATGGTTTGGATCTTCAATGAACGAAATCTGCGAAAGAAGGTTGGAAAGAGATTCTGAGGGCTGGTGAAGTACTTTACTACGTGATCCCTGCCTTTTTTGACGTGGAATACAGGTATCATACCCATCCGAAGTTCCTGCCATATCCTTCCAAACATGTTTCGATCCGTGTGTATTATTTGATGGAAGTCATACAACTATTCATATCCCCCTAGGCGGAGCTCAAGAAGAGAAATACACGGTCGTGGAAGTCAGAGACGATGCAGTGCAGCAATCTACGCATGTATTAGAAGATATCGAATTTTCTCGCGCCCTTTTCGAGCTGTATGAGGGAGGGGTGGTATGCGTTTCTCCTCAGTCCTCAATTATCTACTCCACAATTGGTTACAGTTCATGCACCAAGGCGAATCATTTATCGTACGTCCTCACTAATGCGCAGTCAACTTTATCTCATTGATCACGATCAGGTCAAAGAAGTTAGCCATGATAACAAAGTCGCCAAAGTAGTTCACACCGACGTGAATTACATCACCTCTCCCAGGTAAGGTCTGATGGATGCGTTTTCTATGATATTCTCATTCATATCAGGGATTTCACGTAAGTCATATGGGCTTCAGGTTGTGAACAGTCTTTCTTCAAACTTGATTTGTCTAGAATGGTAGAACCTCTTCAAACTTACCGCACCCGATCCATTAAAGACCAACTTGTGCACTTTGGCAGTAGGTCCACCGATTTGTCTTTAATTTTGGAAGTCTAATAAACCACGAGGGATAAACGTCCGCATCGAGGTTTTTGGTACGTAGACAGATTTCGATTCTAAGCCTAGATCTCACCCGTCGTCGTAGGTTTTTTCAAACTCAGGTTAGCATTGGTTACATACTTTTCTGTCTTGTGACAACCTTTGTTCATCCAGAGGCAAAACTATTTTGGATGCAGTGGAACTGATGACTCCTCCATATATAAGAGAAACTAACGGTTTCTGGATCGATTTATCGGCCGAGATCATACAAAAACTGAAGACAGATGGAATTGATGGCGCAGCTGCGATCCATGCTGCTGAACATGGTCTTTTGAATCAATTCGCACTCTCGCAAGACTTGAAGGCGGATTGTCGAGTAGTTAAGGAGGAATATCAGGAGGGTGTTGCCGCGAAACGTTTACCTAGGTGATATTCCTGAAACAGCTGCTGATTGATGACTTATCCATGAGGACAGACTGATCTTCTATGATGCTGTTGGTAAAACAGGTGGTGTGGCTTCGCGGGCTTTTGATCATGGTAAGCCAACTAAGATTTTTTGGGACCAAAATAAACTCGGAATTCACAGTTCACATCCTTCTCGAACGAGCGGAAAAAGTGATCGAGAGATGTCCATGCGAATCTGGGTGTACTTCATGTGGGTGTTTCGGTGTCACTGTCAAGATCATGTTCAAATATTATCGTCGCACAGGCATACAAAGCAATATTTGCAAAGATGCAAACCTAATCTCATCTAAAGTTGGCGCAAGAATCATCTTCAATGGGCTTCTCGGTCGTATTGGAGTAGGAGAGGTAAGAGTGGCAATTAGTGATAAAATTCGATTTGAGTAATAGTCTATGATAGAGGGTCGAAACCAGCTCCGAGCCTCATGGAGCTTTCAAAGAAATGGAGGGACCCAATGACCAGGACTTGTAGCAATTTGCAAAGTCGGTGTACATGTACGCTTGTCAACTTGAAATCTGAGTTTCAACAGCCGGCGCTTATTTCGGGTGGCGGGTTAAATTCACCCCCAATGGCATAGACTTGCAAAAGTCAGGAAACGGAATATTGGGACCAAGGAACTGCCCCACACCACATATAATCATTTTACTTGTTGCAAGAATCTTCTTTTCGTGTATCAATTTCAAAGAAACCGACTTTTGTTGTTCACGGTTGAAACGTTGACGCGGTGCCCCCGAAACGTATCTGGACTGAATCGATCGGGGCCTAGCATTCAAAGTTGGCAAATACTTCACTCGTTACACTATGGTCTTAAAAATTCGTATTAAACCAGGATGACACTTCGACGAAGAGGTAGAGGCATAGATTAGTAACCGAGGAGACCTTGTCGTTTGTCCTTTCCCAATACATTCTGTCAAGCCTACGTTCCAGAGCAATAAGATGGGTTCGTACAAATCAAAGATTAATCACATCTAAACTCGGTACAAGAATCGTCTTCAATAAGCTTCTCGATCGCAGTGGAGTAGGAGAGAGATAGGATATTAGCAACCGGTGATTATATTGCAAGAGTAATGATTAGTGACAAAATTCGATTTGAGTAATCTATGATAGAGGGTCGAAGCTAGCCCAGTCATCTTTAGATAATGTCCCTCCAGGCTGTGCTGTTGATTGTGCAGGTCTCGACGGGGTTAGTACACCCATTGTCGGTGTCAAGTTCAGTGGATTTACATGCGCTTGGAATGAAGGTGGAGCAGGTGGAGCCAGACTAATATTGTAGTTGGGTGCAGGGAAGGTTTGGTGAGCAACTTTATGCTGAAGTGAGGCATTGCTTAGAGGTTCCGTTATCCGTGGTGCTATCAGTGGTGGTGGAAAGGAATTGAGGGGCCACGCAGCAGGACGGGAACTGTCCGCAGAGGTTCGCATTGCAATTGATGAGGTTGCTTGACTGATTGACGTTGAAGAAATAGAAGGGGCTGTAATTGTGGATGTGAGCCTCGAAGGTTTCGGTTGGAAAGACGTATGTCTGGTTGGGATGGGAGGAGACAGGGAAAAAGATGGTGTAGATGGGGATGGCGCAGTTGGGGAGACCTGTCAATCCAAGCGTGAGGATTATCGAAATTCGTGAATTTGGAAAATACTGACTGTGCCATTGATCATACTTCCCCACCCATCATCATCCCAGCTGTTTTCGTCACCTGAATTGTCTACACTGACCGTAGATCCATTTGTAGTTGGCAGAGTATTCGACCTTCCGACCAAACTCTCAAAGTCGATTCCTTGAGATGGTGCAGTTCCATTTGTGCCGTTAGCAGGTAGTCCAGAACGATCTTCAAGTCGCTGCGAGTCGCGTAGGAATTGGTTGTGCTCTTTTTCGACGCGGTCTCCGAGCGTCTTGATAACTGACATGAATCGCTGAAATTGGCCGACGCTTAATACTATATGGCATCATAAATCGTCGTCGATGAAGAGCAGCATCGTAACTTACGAGGTCCCATGGACATGGCCCATAACTGCGGAAGAACGAGAGTAGCAACGGCTTCCCTGTCAACCTTGAAACCCATAGCCTCTTGCACAGAGAGTGTTGCCATCTGGAACAATGTCTTAAAGAGAACAAGAACAGGAGCTGAGTAGTAACAAACCATCACTGCAGGTTCTTTCGTGCGGATCTTTGAGAGTATCGGGACGAGTTTCTGTGTTAGCGTCAGCTGCAAAGAATATCATTTATTGAACACATGTAAGCTATGACGACAATCATCAATCACCTGGTCGAGGGTCTTGACCATGGAAAGGAAAGTTTCAAGTGTCGCGACCTTGACACTGAGAAAACGCGTCTTGCCAAAGACAGACTGCGCAATAGGTAGTCAGAATATAAGAATCGCTCATTTAGATTAAAACACACAGCCACTCGAGGGAAGAGAATGTTCTGAACCTCGGCAAAATCAATGGTATCACAAAGCCCAGGGACAGTTTTCAGTGCACGCTCTTGAACCTGAAAGAATCTAAAAATTTCGCACAGAGAAAGTATTCAGGAAACCTACCATGGCATGATCTGATTCCAATGCACTGTAAACCAACGGTAGTACATCTTAAAAGGTAATTCAGAAGGAATTTCGATGATCAACATTTTTCAACTTACGTTCGCGAAAGACATGTTTATCGGTTTTATCTTGCAACATGGTCAGGTTGTCTAGCAGAGTAAGCATGTTTTGGGGTGGGTCCTTGATGAGAAACAGGGGTTTTAGGCTGGGTAGAACTTGAGATGCAAATTGAGATGGCGTTAACGATTGGGATATTGCAAATACGTTGGGCAGGATGTACGGCAGAAGATTCGTGTCTTTCATCTTCATCTCGTCAATACATGAGATTGCAAGATCAGAATCAAGACTCACTTCTTCCAAAAGTGACGGTAAAATCTTCCGCGTCCTCAGTCCTTCCGAAAACCGATCCAAGACACTAGACAATCCCTTCATAAACGAAACCTTTTCCTCTCGTGTTTTAGCAGTGAAATTCGACCGATCCAGGAAATTCAGGGTTGAAATAGGCAATGAAGAGAAAAAGGGATGAGAGGGTAGTGTTTCGGGTGTTGGTCGTGAACCATAATGTCGAGTAATCAAAGAACGTAAAAGTGCTGAAAAAAAACGAAATTGTTACGAGGACGAGACACAAGAAAAACAGTACAATACCTTGAAGATCTGGATCCAGGACATCTAATCCTGGGACAGGTTTTGAGCTATTTTCTCGTAATCCACTCAGTCCACCATGGTTCTTGAAAGGAGGTTCGCCCTTCTTGTGTACGGCGTGCACTAGACATCCAAGTGAGTACATGTCAGATGCGGTTACGAGCTGTTCATCCAATGCATATTCCGGTGCTAGGAAGCTGTGGGTAAGACAAGTATGATTTATATGACTTGAATTCACTTGCCCATATAGTCAAATGAACGTTGGACATAGGTAGGGACTCTACTATCAAAAGTAGGGAATTCCCATCGAGTTGGTGTACCATTTGTTTGTAAAGGAATAGTCAATCCCAGGCCAGATATTTTCCAGTCTCCCTGCAATAAAAAGGTTTGATAAATGTCAACACGGATTCCAAAGCCACTTACAGCACCGTTGATGATGACGCTATCTGGACAAATATTCGAATGGATCAACTTGGCAGAATTGTGAAGAAAGGCAAGGCCTTTGCAAATTTGTAGAATTCCCTTCTGAATCTGCATTTCAAACATCGATGTCGAAGTCCCGTTGATTCGAAAAAGAAATACTAACTTCGACTTCATCTAATTCCACCAAAGTTGACCTTCTACCAGAGTCTGGAATAGACAATTCTAACGAGGATAATGCTGGTTCTGTCGCAAAAACGAGTTCGCTCCGGGTTTCTTCCAAAGGTTCCACCATCTCTGTAGATTGAATTATGATGTCAATCGACTGTAAGGCAAATGCAGGATTTACCAAGAATCGAAGGATGCCGTAGCCTTCCTAGCGATGAACTCTAACGAGAAGATATAAAACTGACATAACAACGCTATAAGAGCAATTACCTCGGCCTTCAGCACCTCGATAGCTCGGTCTCTTGCTGCGGGATTGAGTCTCTCCAAATCTGAGCCACGTTTATCAAACGTCCACACTGACACGCGCTTGTTCGTTATTTTATGCCATGCCGATTGCACTTTCCACAACCCAACAAAGAAAGGAGGTGTAGCGGCTGGTGGTGCAGTCAGCGATGTGCTTGTCGATCCTGGTGTGGCAGGCCTGCTTCCTGAGAGTCCTGGAACGCCGGGTAAGCCTCCTGACGGAGAGCCAATATTATACGATTGGCTTATGTTCGTCCTTGAGAAAAATGAAGACGCAGCAGCAAACACAGAGTCCATTGTCGACAATCCCTTGTGAATGTTCCTGTCAAAGTTTGCGCTGGTTCCTATTTTAGCATGTTGATCCAATCACACCTCGAGGTTTTCTCCGAGAATGTCAGCCGCAACTTTTCGTTCTTTCTGTGTAACTTCATGAGGTTCTTCCAGGCTTTCAGTCTTTTGCACAGGCGTACAAAGTCTGAGACTTTTGCTACTGGTTATGTTCCACCGAATCAAGGGAGCTTCGCTGTAACTAACTTGAACTCTCGTCCTTCGTCGCTTCCTGCTGGTCTAGGGTCGAATAAAGAGGACGTCTTTGACTTTGCTATTGCTAAATTTACTCCCTTATCTGCCAACTTCAACCACCTGAACCACGCGGTCACCACCTCACGTCACCAACGTATTGCTGGGAACTCTCAGAATGGTTTGTCTTCCCTACTGGTAGAGGAGAATTTGCGTCTTCGAGATTCTTTGAATCTGTGGTTTTCGGAATACTCCAAAGCAGACCAACTCCTACAAGAGTGTCGAGCAGAGCTTGCCTTCGAACGCGACAAATATCGGACATTGCAACGACAAACAGATCGCGATCAGGAACTCATCAAGAACATGAAGAAAGATATATCTCGTTACGAACAAAGATTCGAGAACTCAAGAGGTCTATATTCTACCAATCAGTCCTCACTCATCCAGTCAAATCTTGCCGATAGTTCCTATAATACTCTGCTTATACCCTGCTCCTCTGACTCTGCGACGTCTTTGGCGATTTCCACGAAAATACGCACTTTGGATGAGTATACTTCTGCTCTCCGAATGACATTATCAACTCGCCGACAACTCCGGGACCAAAAGAAAGTCTCCAAATTTTGGAAGAACGTGGCTTTGAGCACGGGCAAATGCGAAGATATAATTACGCCTTCAACTTCTGCCATTTCTTCGATACATAGTACCCTACCTCCGGAACGTAAACGTGCGATAGACGCTCTGATGCGAGAGCGTGGCTGGCCCTATCCACAGGTACAATCCGCCGAACACAAGATCCTGGTCGACAGTGGCTCTTTCGACCTCCCATCCAAAGCGTCAGTGACCGAAGACCTGTCCTTGTCCCGTATCCACCCTGTTTCGAGCATTGCTACAACCTTACAGTCGACTTCTTCCGACAACTCTGTGGGTTCTCGTCTTGCCCCCCTTGCGAGTGAATCTCTCAAGACCGAGATAAACCTGCTTTTCGGTATCCAAAGTTCTGTTAAACCATCCCCGCACAAGAAATATCGATCGCCCCTTCTGAGTTCTACACCCTCGAAAACATTGGGAGATTCACCTTCAGGCTTAGGCAACATTCTCAAGGCGAACAACTTGACTTTCAGTTTCGGGTCATATGGCGACCTTAGCCAGCGTTTCTCGGTAAGATTCACACCCTTTGTCATCTACCCCATCCTGACCATATGAGTTGCAGAATTTGTTCTCCCAAGGCCATACACCTCGTGTTAAGCTGCCAGTAGCTAGTGCCAAAGACGAACACAGGCTAAATCCGGAGCCGATTAGAGGGTCACAGCAAGAAGAATCACAACACTCTTCGACTTGTATGGGAGATTCCTCAGCTACTTCAAGATCATCTCGGATTTTTGGCGAAGCTCTATCGTTATTGCACCACACCACCGAAATTGACAAAGAAGAAATCAAGCCTCCCAAATCTGGGCGTTCGTGGCAAAAGTACCTCGCACCTGCAGCCAAACGGGTTCCATCGAAGATAGGACTTGGAATGCCGAAGAAAAAGGTTTTCGCGGGGAAGGAAAACGCGGTGGTCTTCTCTAAGCCTTCATCAATCGCGAAAAAGTCATCCAAAATCCAAAATCCTCTCTTTGCAAAGGACTAGTCTAGTGAAACGTTATAGACAGGGTATTCACCTGTTCATGTATATTAATGTAGAAAACAGGTTGACAGCAATCTTGAATATTTTGGCGACGCTATGAAGATCCCCCTTCTCCTCTGCCCCTTCCTCCTCGACCTTCACCACGACCGCGGCTCCCTTCTCCTCTCCATCTGCCTCGCCCTTCTCCGCGTCCTCTTCCACGTTCGCTGTCTCGTCCACGACCTCGGTCATAATCTCCCCTGCCCCTACCCCTTACATCTCCACGACCCCTCCCCCCTTCGCCTCTACCGCGACCCCTGCCACGACCACGATCGGTTTTCCAGCCCGAATCGGTTTGATCTTCAGAACTTTGTAAACTTGTGCCCCAGTCCTGACCAAGGCCAACTATATCACCAGCCCAGTTCGTCTCAGGCTCATTAGTATCACTAGAAGGCACATTCCAGTCTGCCATAGAAGGGACGGGATCACCGGCCCAATTAAGTTGCGCTCCTTCGTTGTTTTCCTCCGTTACTGGCTCGTCAGCTGTTGGGACATCCCAGCCCACAATGGCAGGAACAGGATCATTAGCCCAATTAAGCGTCGTTACTCCTGCATCGTTCTGCCTCTCGTCATTCTCGATCTTGACATCCTCACCGCCTTCGCTTCGTCCCCTGCCTCTTCCACCACTGCCTCTGGCCCTTCCCCTTCCCTCTCCGCGTCCCCTGCCTCTCCTTTCTCCGTCACCTCTTCCACGTCCCCTTCCTCTGCCACCACCTCTACCCCCTCCGTTACGTCTGCTCTCTGGCTCTTCAGATGTTGGGACTGTCCAATCTTGACCAAGGCCGACGATATTTCCAGCCCAGTCTTTCTCGGGTTCGTTTGAGTCACCAGAAGGAACAGACCAATCTGCAACGGAAGAAATGGGCTCGCCTGCCCAATTGAGCAATGGCTCTCCCGCATCTTTGTTTTCATCGTTGTCGTCAGGTGCTTTTTCCGTATCAGTGGATTCCGCAGGATGCCATTGGGAGATATCGCCACCGACGGGGGCATCTCCCCAGTTGTTTACCCCTTCGGTAGGTTCGTTGGCCCAATCGGGTACAGCGTGTTCACCTGTACCATCACTTTCATTCTTGGACCACCTGTCCCGTCCACCCCTCCTTCCACCACCATCTGAAAAACCATCACCTTCTGCTTGCTTTATCGAGTCCCATTCACGATTCCCGACTTGGTCCATTTTAAGCTTTGCATTTGATTCCCGAGTAGAATTTATCTCCTCTTGAAACTTTTTGACCTCTTCTCGCCTTTGACGATCTTCTTCCTCGTATTTCCGAAAGGCAGCTTCGTCTTGTTGGACGTGCTGTTGCATACGAATAGATCAGAATTTTCGAATTCTCTATCCAAAAATGACGAATGCACTAACGATGCGACGTTCCTTGATTCTCGCGTTTTGCTCTCGGATCCGTGCCATTTTCTCTGCAAGAGCTTCTTCAGATAATTTTTCCTTATGTTTAAGCGTATCAACAAACGATAAATCGCGACGAATCACCGTGAAAAATAACACACCCTTTGTGTACCCCCCGTCCTGACTCTGTCGGGATTAACATAGGGCTTCTTTTCCTTCCTGGCCTCCGCGGTTGTCGATACAGGAGAAGCCGGTGCAGCGACAGAACTGTCTTCCTCTGGGACTGGTTGCGAGAACTCCAGCCCCAGAGCGTTGGGGGCATCGTCCGACATCGTGGGCGAATGGGACCAAGCCTCGTTGAACCGGACCGTAGACATCAAAATTACCCGAAAAGGAACACAGCCATATCATAAATATGGCACCTCACAACCTGTTTCCATTCACTTCTAACATCATATCCGATGTCGCTCTCCAAGAAAATTTCTATCACAGATGTCGAGCTCAAGGGCAAGCGCGTCCTTATCCGTGTTGATTTCAACGTCCCCATCCAGGACGGTAAAATTACCAACCCTGCAGTAGGTCCTTGATCAATCTCCCTGTTTCCCCCGATCTTCATCGTCCCTGCAACAGAGAATTGTAGCCGCTCTTCCCACTGTTAGATATGCTCTGGATAATGGTATGCAGTTACCCCCATTGTGAACAGTCGTTTCTGACATTCTACTTCTTCACAGGAGCACGCTCTGTGATTCTGATGTCTCATCTCGGACGTCCGGATGGCAAAGTCATCGAGAAGTATTCACTCAAACCAGTTGCAGAGGAGTTGAAGAAACTCCTTAACAAAGACATCATTTTCCTTAACGACTGCGTCGGCCCTGAAGTCGAGAGCGCTGTCAAAGGTGCTGCCACAGGATCTGTGATCCTACTTGAAAACCTCCGCTTCCACATCGAAGAGGAAGGATCTGTCAAAAGCAAAGACGGATCAAAGACCAAGGCTGACCCAGTCAAAGTCATCAAATTCCGTGAGGATCTGACAAAACTGGGCGATGTCTACGTCAACGATGCGTTCGGTACTGCTCATCGCGCCCACTCGAGTATGGTCGGCATCAAGCTTCCACAGAGAGCTGCTGGTTTCCTGGTGAAGAAGGAGCTCGAATACTTTGCAAAAGCTTTGGAAAACCCTGAGCGACCTTTCCTCGCCATCCTTGGTGGTGCCAAGGTCTCGGATAAGATTCAACTTATCGAAAACATGCTTGATAAGGTAACACAGATAAAACCGTCTCTGAATTTGTGTCTGAGCGAAATCTAGGTCAATATTTTGATTATATGCGGCGGAATGGCCTTCACTTTCAAGAAGACGCTTGAGAATATTTCCGTATGTTTTCCCATTTTACTATACTATTTCTTCTATCAACGACGTCATCCGATTAGATCGGCAATTCTCTTTTTGATGCCCCTGGATCAGAAAAAGTTGCTGCCCTGGTTGAAAAGGCGAAGAAAAACAACGTCAAAATCGTCTTCCCAATCGACTATATTACAGCCGACAAATTTGACAAAAATGCAAAGGTTGTTGTTTTTTTTTAAAAAAAAATCGGAAGCATTCTCAAATGCCTTAATTCCAGACTGGTTCTGCGACGGACCAAGAAGGTATTCCAGCTGGCTGGATGGGTCTAGATGCAGGCCCCAAGAGTCGTGAGTTGTACAAGGAAACCGTCTTGGAAGCCCGCACTATTCTTTGGAACGGGTAAACCACTCTAGTTCTCCGACAAGATTCCTTGATCTCATCGCCAACAGCCCCCCAGGTGTCTTCGAATTCCCAGCATTCGCTGAAGGTTCTAAATGCCTCTTGGATGCCACCGTTGAAGCCGTCAATAAGGGAGCCACCGTTATTGTTGGTGGAGGTGATACTGCGACTGTTGTCGCCCAGTATGGCAAGGAAGATTCGCTCAGCCATGTCAGTACGGGAGGCGGAGCAAGTCTGGAGCTTCTAGAGGGCAAGGTACTCATTTTACGGTTTTTATTCCTGAATCACGTTGTAATGATGATTTATAGACTCTGCCTGGTGTTGCCGAGCTCAGTGAAAAAAGCAACTAACTGCAAACTCTGAACTTACGTACAGTCTCTATGATACTTGAGGGCATCTCTGTAGATGGAATCCGAGTTTCATTTCGCTTATCACTCACATCTTTTTCATTTCATGATGCTGCACCCAGCATCAAGTGTGACAATCTGCTTTTCTGTTCGGCGTGCGTTCACGTCTATCTTAATATGAAGGACGATCAGATCTATCCCAATCAACTCTTTCAAGTTGATTTCCATACGAAGATTGGGCGCGGGAGTTGTAAAGGGTTCACCACAATGACAAGTGGTATGCGGCTTAATAGATTCATTCAGCAATACATCGCATCGGCTCTCTGAAAATTGACTAATATAAACCAATTATACAATAACGTACAATGTGCTTGTGACTTCGTTTCACAATTATTTTATCTTACACTTGTATCTCCACAGTGTCACAAAACCATCCCTACTTCCAGTAGCGATGTAATTCCCGACGGGGCTAAAATCAACTGCCCAGAGCGTATCTGCATGCCCCTCCAGTGTACACTGCCGCACTGCAGTTTCCATGTCCCATATTCGGAAGCATTTATCCGACGACCCAGTGATAACCCATTTACCGTCAGGTGAGATACCTACCGAGTGGACTTCTCCCTATGAAGAAAAGGAATGAGGGGAGCATTTATCAGAGCACCAAACAAACCGACCGAATGTCCGTCGAATTCCAGTTTTTCGTTTTTCTCAACAAGTATACCGTCTTCCTCTGAGCTTTCCTTGGTGGGTGGACTCGGACCTGGCACTTTGAGGGAACTGACATCCCAACTTTTGATGGCTCCACCCCAGCTACCGCTCACCAATTCCTCCCCATCTGGTGAAAATGCAACACACCATATCCTTTTTTCATGGCCATTCCATTTTCCTACCAGTTGACCTGAGCGGACATCCCATAGTCGCAAAAATTGGTCTACGCTCGAGGCTGCAACGTAGCGACCGTTGGGACTAAACCTGGCCGAGGTGAAAGAGTTGTCTTCTGTGGAGATGAGCCTCGAGGAGCCATCACGAATCTTCCAAATACGGAGTGAACAATCGAAAGAGCCGCTGACGAGGAGGCGACCGTTGGGAGAGAGGTCAAGGGAGGGGACACCCTTTACGTGCCCCTTGAAGGCGGCTAGCACCCGCTTAGTGGCAATCTCCCATATCTAATTGTTTTTCGTAAGGCATGGATCTACGGAAGAGAATAAATGGGACCAACGTAGATCATCTCAAATGAACTTCCAACAACTAGGTATCTACCATCTGGGCTGAAGCATACGCACCATATTCCACGTGGAGAAGATTCTTCCTTGTCATAGTAACCAGGATATTCTGCTAGGGCACTGAGTACAGAGAATAGGTAAAAGTACTCGGCCAAAGACGCATATAAAGGCATACCACATCACCGACTTAGTCTTCATGTCATAAATGTGTGTCCTTCCAAGATCGTAATCGAGTCCTGCAGCAAGAAAATTACCATCAGGGCTAAATCGTACTGCATACACCGAAGATGTATGCTTGAATGCGTGTACGAAGGATATGTCGAGCACCTGCTCGACTTCGCTGTTGTATACAACAGACCACTCCGACTTTGTTATCGGTTGGGCGGAACGGAAGGTCGTCAGTTGAGTACTCCGCAAGTTCATATGAGAACTACGGGACTTGTGGTCGTCTGGAGACAACGAAGGAGCAGCAGGTGGTTTAGCTGCCGTTCGTGATGAAGGGGCAGGAGCATTCTGCTGGCTCATTAGGTCGCGCGATAGTACTGTAGATGGCACGGTAGAGATATGCGATGCAAATGCGGACGGGTGCTGCGGTACGTTTTCCGGGGAAATGTTTTCTTTACATTTAGAACAGACAATATTCCGGATCGATTCCAATTCAGCATATAAGCTCAAGACTACATGATTCTCGAGTGAGCAAACCAACGAAACATTGAATGTTGACACTCACTCAGGTCCGTATAGTGCGATAACCTCCTTTGCGCCGAAGCAAGTTCCTGAATTAGGACCTGTAGACTGTGCTGCGGCTGAAGTGTACTTTGTCCTACAGGTTCAGGACAGTAGGGTTGACCTTGTGAGAATTCTGGAGGGTATGGGCGATAGTTTGCTGTTTGGAAGGGGAAATATAAGGCTAATTGGTGCGGATTTTGGAATGCCATGATTGCGGAACAACGCTTGGCATTGAATGGGCGTTCACATATTTAAGGCGCCGACGAAATGCGTCATCATACCTTACTACTATTGAAATTACGAAGTGATATTCGAATGGGAAGGAACATCCATTCCTTATCATCCTGGTTCTAATCCGTACTTTTGGTAAAGGTCTGAAAAAAGACACTTTTCGACCCTCTAATAATGTTTCAATGTGAGTATTACTTATTCGAAGAAATATTATGCAACTTACCCCTAAATAGTCCTGTGTCTCCCTAACAATATTGGGGTATTTAGCGTACACTCGTTGATAAGATGCATTCCCATGCATGAAATACGTTCGTAGAACCAGGAACCCGAATGATTGGTTTCCAGAAACTCCCAAATCATAACTGTGGATGAAGCAGTCACCAAATACAAGGGACGAAGCGATCACGGTTGGAGAAAATACTGCAGAGCAAGCCGATAAAATGCTGTGCTCTTGTTTTATAAAGGCAAGACGCTAGAGTCAAAGATGGGCGTCATGAGCTCATCTGAGAGTAAGGCATTCAACATACCTTATCTGGATCCATTCCTACATCCATCCGACCGATGTTTTGGGGTTTCCACTTTGTAAGCAGCATATCAAGTTCGGGTTTTAAATTATCCATTCTCTGAAAAGCAATAAGGACACATACGACAAGCAGCGAAATAGTACATACAGCAACTGCTCTGCTTTGAGGTTGGGTACGCCTTGGAACAGCCTGAAGATAGCCCATACATTTTACCATGTACTGTTCGTAGACCTTTCTGGTGGAATCAAAGTCCTTAACAAAGATGTTAATGAAATGGATATAATTGCTATTGTGCTTACACCCACCTCGCGGCTTAGAGTTCTGAAGAAGTGCCATATACCAGTAATTAATTCCAGAGATTCGTTCAAGCTATCGTCCGATGGCGGGAAGATCTTGGGTGAGGTCATGACAGATTTGGGGTATGGGACCTCCAAAGAACGTAGATAAAATTTCAAGGTATCGTTGAGATACGCATATCGGCAATGATAAGCAAAGTCCTGAAAATCGTACAAATCTTTTATAAGAGTCAGACTATGGTGAGGAGAGTCAGAAAAGAAACGCACTGGCAATATCTTTCATAATCTTTTGTTTCAGGATATAGGTTGCTGCTACCTCGTGAACTCTAGCAAGATCAAAAGGCAAATGTCCCCCTCGAGTAAAATCCAGAAAATAGTCGAATAGAGACTTGTGCAATATGCGGACATTTTCACCATCAATAGCAACGAGAGAAAGAATTGGGTCGAGAAGAAGAACAAGGTCCCCAGGTTTCATCTCAAGTAGCTTTTCAATGGTGTAGTGCAAAAGTGTTGTGAAAAGGCCAACTCTTTTACTCTGAAAGTAGAGGATGCCGAGGACAAGACAAATCTTCTCAAGCTGGCCACGAGTCTCGACTCCCTTGAAAACCAATTCATATAATGCGTCGAGTTGATCGTAAGGTCGATCTCCTTCTTGAGGTGGTCGAAGACGAAGGATGACTTCCAGTCGATCATCAGGACGATGCCGTGGAGACTGGATGTACCTAATCACTGTCGACGTGTAGATGAAGTGCCCAGATGATCGCTCGACAAGAGAAGTGATGGCCCTTCGATCCGGCCAAGCATGAGGCAAGTGCTGCCCAACGGAGTGCACTCGGCGTATTTCCACAAATTCTTTTTCAAGGAACTTGCGAATGTCCATATCTTTATCGGGATCGTCACTTAAATTGTATCGATGCACCGTTATGGCCTGAAGATCAGGGTCATGATTGAAGACACGCATAATGTGTGCTTCTGGTCGGCTTGTCACGAAAAATCGAAGAGGGTAGGGAATATGAGGGATAGAAATGGCAATGACACGGAGTAATTCCCGTTGAACGGCTGGGTTCTCGCACTCGTCCAGGCCATCGATGACGATGAGTCGAGGATGATTAACCCAGGACTTTGATTTCAGGGCGAGTAATGGTTTAACAAGTAGTTCTTGGATTTGAATCTGATATTTCTTCGCGAATAAAGCCCGATTTTTACGGATTCTGTCCTCGACAAAGGGAACAATTCCTTCGAATGTGTCGACCAACTGGGAAACCAGGGTGGGAATCAAGTGGTCCCCATTGTTCCTTGATGGATCGCTTCTGAAGAAGAAAAAGCTAGCCGCAAGCTGCTCCTTCTCCTGGAATTTCTCCGAGAGCGATTGTGCAAGCGCAGATTTTCCAACCCCGGCGCCACCGTGCAACCAGAAAAGGCTTGATGGGGTAGCGTCATCTCCATCGCTATTGATCCATTCTTCTATGATTTTAATAATCCCGAGCCGTGTGGACGCGGCACATCGAGGGGGATTGAAGCGTGCGGCAGAGTCGAAAGCTGCACTGGGAGAACAACGTTTCTCAAGTTCCTCTGGTTGATTTTCAGATCAGCCAATACTCGTGGATAATGAGGGGATAATAACAGACCTAGTGGGTTTGAAGGACAATACTGGTTGATATTATTGATAATTCCTCGTCCCGACGCATGTTGGCCTCGATTAGTATAAGTCTCATAGAAACTGTTCTCGTCGTTGCAGCTTTGGTGGGAAGGAACCCCCTGAATGGATGGATCGCTGCTTAATCTTCGTCACATACTAAACAGCAGATTCGCTCACCTCATGCCTAACATACGACTGCGAATTTAGCGACGCAGGAGCCACACCTCTACCGTGGTTTGCATTAGCCCCTGTGTCACCCACACAAGGAAATCGACGCTTAAGTCTCAAAGATATACATTGAGTCACTAAAACACACCAAATCCAAATACTGCATCACATCTCAGTGTCGAGTTCATTTTCTATAGTATTAGGCGTCAGAAACAAGCAATAGAATGTTAGGTTTTACTCGCCTTGGGTGACTGATTTGCCGCTAGTGCCTGTTCCTTCTCATTCCCGGTGGCTTTGCGTTTGCGTTTCAGAGGTAGCGATGCAAAGGAATCGGTTAAAGGATTTGACGTGACACCCAAGTCCTTTTGATCTCTTTCCTCGAACCGTGGAAGATTCAGAAATTCCTCTATAACCTGCTGACTTGTATTGGGTGGCATGAACATCCTAAACTCAGCACGCAAATCGGGTGCATCCTTGAACAATCTTGCAATCTGTCTCGAGACTTCCTCCTAACCATGTGATAAGTAAATTGCAAAGAGACGGAGCGAGGACGGAAAGCCGTACTTCATCCGTAGAATCAGGCTTAAAATGAAGTGTTGACAGAATATCCAAAACCTGTTGGTATGTCCTTGGGTCACATTGCTGCCTTAACTTCTGCATATATTGCGCAAAAGGTTCCATTGCCTGGCCATCCACAGCAAACAATCGTGGATTCGGCGAAGCAGGGGCTACACTTTCATCTTGCTCGGAATTTGCCCCTGGCGCACCAGGTGAACAAATCAGCGTTAAAATCGCAAACGTTGTAGATGAGCTAATATGATACACACCATATCCATATGCCGCGTCAAGTTGAACGGACGACGACGACGACTGGGTCTGTTGGGCTTGGAATGATGACGAAGATCCCCTTGATAGCCCTATCGTACTTTGAGCAAGAAAAGATATGCCGATGTGTAATCATCACAACAGGATTCGAAGAAAAGCGAAACTCACTGCCCATTCTTGAACTCGTTCACAACATCCAAATAGCCTACTTCACCCGCGACATTCAGCGGACTGCCCAGTACATCACCACTTTCACCGTGGCTCTGATTTAAGTCCATGGCTGTGAGATCGGACGATTAGCTTACTCGGCCCTCTTGCGGCCCTCACGTGTACTTACATTTAGACCGGAGACCGGTCCGTCTACTAAATCGTACAAAGGTTATGTCCAGCGACTGCCTGATTTCGTGGTTATATATGGCGGACGATTGAACTAAGGAGATGACCGTGGTTTCTATCAAGATGAGGTGCCTCAGACCTCTGGACTTAAGGAGCTTCCAGTTGCTTCAGAGGGATTTTGGGTAATGGGGATGGCTGCAATATCCGGAGAGATTTGGTGAAGCAGGAGAGTATTCGGCGATTCCACATGAGGGTTATAGACGACAAAGGGTGTGGATGGGCTGATATAATTGGAACAGTTTCTGAGATGGCACGTTCTGCGATGCAAATGGCGGCTGCTGCTGCCCTACATTTTCTGGGGAAATTTTCTGTTACAATGGTGTAGCGAATCGTATACAATTCAGCATAACTCTCAAGTTTGTAAGCAAACCGATGGTAGAATTGTGAATGTAAATTACACATACTCAGATCAGTTATCTAGTGCCCGACTTAAACTTGACTGTGTCGGTAAAGTTGTGATAGTGGCTGGCGGGTACCTGGATGGTGAAAAAAAATTAGCTTGGGGTCAGGGATTATGATATGTTCGCAAATTGTTGTGGGTTTTGTTGATCATGGTTGGATGATGCTGATTATGTAACTTACAAAGTTCATCCCGAGAAACTCCGCTCATCGTCGACGTCAACGGCAAGGTCGACGGTCACATATGCTGAAACCGACGCCTCAGCTTTTGTCAAGAGAATCTATCTCTATTAGTATGTTCAACTTTTTATTACTGCGTTTTTATCTGACTTCAATTTCAAAGGAATACTGCGTCCATCACATGCGAAACTTACCCGCTCGCTCACAACAACGACAGCTGATATTCCTGTCCGCCGTTATGGAGGTTTGAAGGATCAAGACCGTATCTTCACCAACGCGTATTGTAGACATGATCACGGTATCAAAGGTGCCATGGTGAGCAACTGGGAAATGTATTTCTTCCTTAGATTTCTTAGACTGGGCATATAGGCTCGAGGTGACTGGCATCGTACGAAGGATATTATCCTGAAGGGTGATTCGTGGATCATTCAAACCATTAAAGACTCGGGACTACGGGGGCGTGGAGGGGCTGGTTTTCCTAGCGGGCTGAAATGGAGTTTTATGAATAAACCCAACTGGCAGAGTGATCCTCGGTGAGACTAAATCCTCCCTTTATTAAGGCTTTGTATCCTCACGCTGTTGAAGACCACGATATCTTGTCATCAACGCTGACGAGGGTGAACCTGGCACATGCAAAGACCGTGAAATCCTGCGGGGAGACCCCCATAAACTCATTGAGGGTTGCCTTGTCGCTGGACGCGGCATGAATGCAACCGCCGCTTACATCTACATCCGCGGAGAATTCTACCAAGAAGCCTCTCACGTTCAACAGGCTATTAATGAGGCCTATGCCTCTGGACTTTTAGGCAAGAACGCCTGTGACTCAGGTTACTCATTCGACATTTACGTACACCGCGGTGCTGGGGCCTACATTTGCGGGGAAGAAACAGCTCTCATTGAGAGTATAGAAGGGAAGCAAGGAAAACCACGTTTGAAGCCCCCCTTCCCAGCTGATGTTGGGTTGTTTGGGTGCCCGACCACTGTTGCCAATGTTGAAACTGTCGCAGTTGCACCTACTATCTGCAGGCGGGGGGCGAGCTGGTTTAAAGGTTTTGGACGGGATAAAAATTCTGGGACCAAATTGTATTGCATTAGTGGCCATGTCAATAACCCGTGTGTTGTCGAAGAAGAGATGAGCATACCGTTAAAGGAACTCGTCGAGAAACACTGTGGAGGTGTCACAGGTGGATGGGACAATCTCTTGGGCATCATTCCTGGTGGATCGTCTGTACCCGTGATTCCCAAGGATGTTTGCGCTGAAGTTCTGTAAGCCAATTGTATTGCATCCTTTCCTTCCTCCAACTTACTTGGCTTTTTCACCAGCATGGACTATGATTCCTTGAAGGACGCACAAACCGGTTTAGGTACAGGGGCCGTCATTGTCATGGACAAGAGCACAGACATTGTTGCTGCAATCGCCCGCTTCTCTCAATTTTACAAACATGAGTCATGCGGGCAGTGCACCCCCTGCCGTGAGGGCACTACTTGGATGATGAATATGATGAACCGCATGGTTGAAGGACGAGGTCACGTTCGCGAAATCGATATGCTACTTGAGCTAACGTAAGTATTCTACTATGTCACACGAGGACTTAAAACCAATTCTCTTTGTCTAGAAAACAAATTGAAGGTCGCACAATCTGCGCTTTGGGAGATGCGGCTGCCTGGCCCATTCAAGGTCTCATGCGCCACTTCCGCCCTGAAGTCGAACGGCGGATCGCAGAATATCGTGCTGCGAATGGGGCAGTTGGTTTTGGGGGCCACCTTGCTAGTGCAGCGGATGATACCCTCGCTCTACCTGACAACCTCGGACTTCGACTTCCAGAGGTTACTTCCCCTGCTGGTTCTCAGCCGTTGCGCGCATGACAGACTATTCGCATTCTAAAGGTAGTGCTATTGTTTTGCAACGAGGCATGTGGTATGCTTATAGATTAGGTCACCTGAGTTTTCTTGTTAGGAATATCCCGAGACGTTAATGAGGATAAATTTGTTACCAGATATGGTAGTAAGATCGGTTTTTCGGACTTATCATTCACTTATAAAGCTCACATCTGATTGATGATCAGCTTCATCAACGATGGCTCACCCATATCATCAAAACCCACAACAATTTACGGGCCATCCCTCTCAGTGGCCGCAGAACTTTCCTGCTCCGAGTCATTACCCTTACCACCCAGCATACCCCATTCCACTTGCACCACCTTACTCACCAACTAGTCCACATGCTGGTCCCGGACAGGGACAATTCCACTTTTCACCTTTGCCAGTACAGCCTGCACAGGCTGCATTGCCGTCAAACGTACAAATGCTGAGCCCGGGATTCGCTGACGCACAAATGACATTGAGTATGTGCAACTAGTGTTCAAATGTCGTTTGCTTACTTGAGAACCGTGTAGTCGTGGGTTTACAAGCTGAATTGGAAAGGATTCGTAGCATCGTCTGCCATAACTGTACAGAGAGGATTTCAGGGAACTTTGGGCAGCACTCCCCGGTGTCTGCATCGCAGATCCCTGCCATTCCAACTCATAACGGAGGAAGACAGCAGGTTCCTGTCGTTTTACCGCATATCGCAACTGGAACTCCGGTTTCCTTTCCTTCGCCGCCAGATGGTCACAACTCCATTTCTCCCACTCAACTGACGAACACCAGTTTTTCTTCACAAATTCCAACTACTCTTTCAAGTTCTTACAACAACTTGGTCATGTCAACCGTCCCCAGTGTACCTACTCCCCCCGATTCGGCTGAATCCTCTCCCACTTGGTCTGGAAACGAAACCGCAGCCCCTTTGTGGTCCATAAACGAAACCCCAGCCCCTTCGTGGTCCGTCATCTACAACACAGATATCGAGAAGGCCCTCGACGTGACTTTCGTTCATGCATTCCATCATACATCTCCAGTCTGTGCTGTACGATTTAGCCCTGATGGGCGGTTCCTCGCTGCGGTACTCGACTGCGACATTGGGATGATCCAAATTTATGATATGGACTCGAAGTCATTGAAGTGGTACGTCTCATACAGGTTTAGACCAAATATTTCAACTGACGTCTCTGTGCTAAGTTCCCTGGCAGAACCTCGGCCTCTTGACTCGGATGAAAACGAGAATATTTTACGAGGCATATGGTGCATATGCTTCAGTTCAGACGGTAGATATGTTGCTGTTGGAAGTTCATTTGAGAGGATCTACGTTCGTTCCCATCTCCTCTCCATGGCTATCAGTCTTATGATATATTCTAGGTATGGGATATTGCCAGTAAAAAGGTACTAGCCGCATTAAAAGGACATGCGGGGGCTGTCCGATCCCTTGACCTTTCTCCCGATGGAAACCTCCTCGTCACTGGCTCGAACGATTGTTCCGTTCGTATTTGGAATATGCGTGACGGCTCCTCAAAGGTCCTCTCAGCAGAAGGCGGCATTTTCACATCGGTCATGTTCACTCCGGACGGTTGCCACGTTGTAGCCTCGAACATGGATCGATATCTGCGAATCTGGGACGTACGCTCGGCTCAGCTGGTGGGAAAGTGGAATGAAGCGGGAATACGATCTGTTGCAATTTCACCTGATGGAGAAGAATTGGTCAGCGGTAGCTGGGGTGGGGCGATCAAATCTTGGGATATCAGTTCACTCAAAACACAACCTCACCCGGGCTCACCAGCTGACTCGAACGAGCGCGCGGAGGGACATCCAGGGTTAATACAGAAAATGGAGTTTGATGGGCATTCGGTAGGGTTACTGTGCATTTTACTGTGGTCCTTTCACACCTTTCTTTATAGGGAGAAGTACCAACGGTTGCCATCTCGCCCGATGGCAAATGGGTCGTCAGCGGGTCAACTGATAAACGCGTTCGTATATGGGACATGCGTACCACAGTGCAGCACTGCACGCTAGAAGGTCATTCCAGTATTGTCTGGGCGGTCGACTTTAGCCCTGCTGGGAACTATGTGGCCGTTGGAAGTGGGGCCGATTTCGTGACTGTCTGGAAATATTCGGAGATAGAGTAAAGTGAGTACAATACTATTGTGAACCAAAACATACTTATCATTCTAGCACAATAGTATTGTATTCGTGATACACAAGCACATGCAACATTCAGTACGTGTTTTCTACTCCCACATGAGTATTTTAGTCTCTGATAGGCGTCTTGTAGATTTCACCAACCGAGGCCTTTGCGGGTTGAGTGCGTAATATTTAGTTATGATGTTTTCATATCATGATTCGTCTGATTCGTACAGTTTACAAAATAGTTCAACCACATCATGCATGCATAGTACTCCTTATCCCATATCATTTATTGGTCAACGGGTTTGATCTTCTACGAGTCCCGCCGGCTACTGTGAATTGCAGGTCTTGGATGTAACTTATGGAAGAAAAAAACCTCGCCTGAGGAGGCTGTAGCCTGTAAGTCGATGTTCATCATGGATTCGATTTTAGACCGTGAGTCTTTCCTTATACTTAATCGCAGGAGGTTGGCAAGCGGTACCGTGTTTTCCTTTCCTGGCAATTGTGGAAAGTTCACTGAGATACTTCTTCCGTACGGGGAGCACTGAATTGCAGATATCCCCTCAATGACCGCGCGGACCAGTCGACGGTCAACGCATGATACTATGGCTCAACTTAGGCTCCGCATCTCTCTTAGGATTAGACTTTGCGTCGTCCACCGTACTATAGGTTACACTTGGCGTCATCTATTATGAATGGTATCATTGTTTTAACAACGGTCTTTCTGGCTTCCCTCTATTGCTCCGAGGGATCAAAGTTCCCCTCCATATGGCGGAATCAAAAATTGAATTCACGAGCAGCCATGATAAAACGAGAAGAGAAGATGGTGATATCCAACAGCAGGCCCGGGCTGGGGATATGGTGACTATGGCTGCGTGTGATCCTCAGTAAAAAAATTGAAAGTCGCTGTGAAGTCAGTGAGCAGTCAATGAAAAGTCGTTCAGAGCTTGAATAACGTCAGGACGACTTCAGGACGACTTTGTGCAGTCCACGATGACTTTAAAACGACTGGTCAGAGTTTGCCGTCGTCGGCCAAATGGACATTTCTTAACCTGTAGTTGGAGTTATACACTACTCTTTCAGTGTGGCAGCAGGGGCGCCACTAACTTGATTTTCTTTTGAGGCCATAAAATTTATGTTTCAGATGAACCTGAAATTCGACGGAATAGGATTATAATCAGGAAGAGATTCTGACAGAACGATCGCTTGTCGACTTGTTGTCGACTTCAATCAGTCATTCTCAAGTCCCTCTGGACTGCACGAAGTCAGCAACAATTTCCTTTCTTCTGAGTGTGACATGTGACACGATGTGTTCTCAGCCTTCCATGTTTTGAATTATCCTACGGTAATTCACGCCACACCAATGCTCTCGTACGATGTTGCAAATAACCCTTCTGAACGCCTTCGGAATTTGACAGCCAATACACTTCGAAGTGATTTTGTCCGTCTGGTAAGGTTTCCATCCAGCACCCATCGACCCTAACTAAGTAGCTTCAACTAAGGAACGAAGCTTTGAAGCTTTAAGCTTGAAGATCCATGCATTTCTTCATTCATTTTCGCACCTATAGATACTACTGTTGGTACCAGAGAATCGCGTCATGTCTCCTGAAGGATCCCTTGACGTCGCTAAAGCTCGCTCTCTATTCCCTTCCCTCTCCTCTCAGACTCCCTACATCTACGCCGACAACGCGGGAGGCTCGCAGTGCTGTCGAGCTGCAATCGACCGGGTCGTCGAGTATTTGTTCAACTCGAACGTCCGACTCGGTGGGCGAGATTCCGTGTCCAGGACTGCTGGGAAAAGGATAGAGCAAGGGAGGGAAACGGCTAGAATCCTTTTCAATGCCAACAGCACCCAAGAAATTTCGCTTGGGTCGAGCTCGACATTGTTGATTGAAAATCTCGCAAAAGCGATTGAGGGAGATTTCGGTGATGAGAGTGAGATCATCGTGACGGGTGAACATGAAGGTACCGATCTTCTACTTGATGGTCTTTGTTTTATGACGAACAATCCTTCCAGCGAATGTCACGCCATGGAAAGGGCTCGCGATGCGGAAAGGGCTGATTCTTAACTTTTGGCGCGTCACCCCAGTGGAAGGTTCAAGCAACCCATATGCATTGTCCTACGATGTCAGCGCCCTCTTGCCACTGATTTCGAAGAACACGCGAATGGTGGCGATCACTGCGTGTTCAAATGTCCTTGGATCGGTGGTAGACGTCAAGTCTGTCGTCAAACAAGTCTGTTATACTTCCGCACCGTTAGCTGAGAACAATGACTGACCAGAAAAGAATAGATTCGTGCGAAGGCTGCTGAGGAGGGTGCCAAGAAGCTCGAGATCTGTGTCGATTGTGTGGCGTACGCACCCCATCGAAAGATTGACGTGCAAGACTGGGAGGTCGACTACGCCGTGTTCTCCTTCTACAAGGTATGTCAATACCCCTGTTGCGTCATTGCAATGTTTAGTGGGACCCCTAGATATATGGCCCACATGTCTCCTCCCTGTATACTCGATTCTCCACGCTCCCCATCCTGAACCCCCCATTCCTTTCGCCAACTGTTGACAAGAGGTCCTACAAACTCATGTGTGGTGGTCCCGGTTTTGAGCTCGTTTACGGTGTCACGGGTGTACTCGAATACCTTCTCGCTATCTCCGGTTCCACGTCGTCAAGCTCTCTTGAAGGCCCTGATCCAGAGACACAGGCCAGGTTGAAGGCTACGTTTACGGCAATCGCGAAGCACGAGCAGACACTCGCGAAGAGGTTACTAGGATATATGACTTCAGAGAAACTTGTGAAGAGGGGCGTTAGGATTGTTGGGGAAGACACAGCGAATGATCGACGTACGCCAACAATCAGTTTCGTCGTTGTGAAAGGCGAAACTGGGGATGCCATCAGTGGTAAGGATATCGTGGAAGTCTTTGATGCTCAAGGCACTGTGAGTTGTAAAGTCTTCGAATCGTGGCTCATATGAAGAGTTCCGCAGATGGGCATCCGTTACGGCCCCTTCTCAGCACACATTTTGTTGAGTTCGCTGAAACCCAAAGTGGATGTGAAGAATGCTTTGGTCCGCATTTCATTGGTTCACTATAACACGATTGAAGAAGTTGACCGACTCATTGATGTTTTGGATTACGCACTCGGATTTCGGAAAAATCTAGCACGATTGTAATCAAGCTTGCTTGCCATTAGTTACATAACGAGTTTCTTGAACGAGTTGGACAATCCACATTGACCCTTGATTTGCCGTCAAATCTAATCCAGCTGTATAAAAATTTAGCGGATTGGATGCTGATAACGAGACTTGCACGAAATGCAGGCTGGATTTTGGCCTGCTGCACTCAAGCTGCACTGTTTTACTTATAGTATCGGCCAGTTCAAATTGCTGTACCTTTTAGTGATGTGGTAGAAAGCTTAGACTGGCGTTTGCGACGACTGTAACATTTCAGCATCAGATCTGGAGTAGTACCGCGACTCTAACATTGAAACTACAAATGTCCCAATATTAATATTGTAGCCATGCAGCCAACATGCAGCTAATTGGGAGAATTGAGAGTAATATTTGTGTATATTTGTTCCTGCCATTGACTTGGAACTTCCCTCCATTGCCGCCAGAAAGCGATCGTTTCATAATGGAAAGGAATAATGATCACCTCTTCTGGATGAAGGAAGCAATGGCCATGGTGAGTGATGTCCGATGCCCCTTCTTTATCATCTGAAGAATTTTATGATCAGGCAGAAGATGCATTGGAAGCAGGAGAGGTACCTGTGGGCTGCGTATTCGTTAGAGATGGCAAGGTCATCGCAAAAGCAAGAAACCGGACTAATGAATTCCGCAATGTAAACATCCGCTTTCACTTTCTTTACCGAGTAATATAATCACAGAACTCATTCGTCATTTGTCAGATCAGGCGACGAGACATGCGGAATTAGAAGCCATAGACGAAATACTGTCCGATTCAGAGCTCACTCCAGACGTTTCTCAAATGAATGGCTACCCATTGAGCACGACCACCCTCTATGTGACAGTAGAGCCATGCATCATGTGTGCATCAGCTCTTCGCCAGTTGGGAATATACCAGGTTTTCTATGGTTGTGCCAACGACAGATTCGGAGGGTGTGGAAGTGTCCTTGGTGTAAATGAACGGTATGTCGATCAGTTTCGTCTTTCTGATTATGTCCTACATTTTTACCTTAAGACTCGATCATCCCATCCACCCCGGCTATCATGCGACTGGTGGATTTTGTCGAGAGGAGGCAATAATGATCCTGCGCAGATTCTATGTAACCGAAAACAGTCATGGTAGGTAGAATTTTGAACTTGTCGCCCTTTATTGATAATTTTTTGGTGCAGCACCCATACCAAAGTCAAAAGCAAACCGCGTATTGAAGACGGAAATTTC
>Ga0307507_10002107_pt1 | contig 42958 bp, 11 predicted proteins | sample 7_EM_MG_FD_207223 | JGI IMG/M metagenome (GOLD analysis project Ga0307507, IMG submission 207223) | Populus trichocarpa ectomycorrhiza microbial communities from riparian zone in the Pacific Northwest, United States - 7_EM | ecosystem: Host-associated > Plants > Roots > Unclassified | place... | reverse complement strand
CTATTTTATACTATATTAAAGGCCTACTAGCTAATTATGCTGCTTAATACTATTAGGAAGCTACTTAAGAGAATAGTAGTAGCTAGATAGGAGTAAGGCTAGGGTGCTTAATATAGATAGTATTAAAGCTACTAACCTAATAGATATATATAGTGTGGAGGAGTAATCTAAACCTAGTAGCCTTACTGCTTAGCCTTAATATCTCTAGGACTTTTAATTAAATCTTTTATAAAGAATAATATATAATATAAAGGCCTAGGCTATACCCTATTAGATAGTATAGTCTATAAAGTCCTTTCTTAAAGATTAAATAATAAGGCTCTTAATTAGAGGCTATATAGTATAAATAATATAAATAAACATTAGTATGCCCTAGGGCTTAGTACTATTGCTAATCCTATTTCTCTTTTTTACCTATATACTTCTACTAAAGCTATAAAAAGGCACTACTATAGCATTTAGGTTTGTTAATAACTTTAATATACTAATATATAGTAAGACTATAGAGGAGAACTATAAAGCCTTGGAAAGGGCGTATAAAGTATATATAGTGTGGGCACGCTAGTATAGGGTAGTATTTGCCCCTAAAAAGTATTACCTTATCTACTTTATAAGGAGCTATAAGAAGTTTAATATAAAGGCTATAGTTATTATATATATAGCTTTATAGAAGGCCTAGTTAGTAACCTATATATGCTAGTAGTATAGGTTAACTTAAAGCTTAAATAGGGGCTATATATTAATATTGTTAAGGTAAAAACAATTACTTAAATAGCCGCACTAACCTAGCTTATAGCCTCTACTTAGAGCATCTCCTTTTAAAAGGCATAGACAGTATACTCTACTATAGTTTAGCTAGTAATCTTATATAGATATAGTACCTAGTACCTACTACTAGAGTAGATAAAGCCTAAAAAGATAAGTAAAACTAAGCTATACTAGCTAGGTATAGCGCAGAACCTATATCTTTATACTATTATAGAGGTATATAAATTAATATTAATAGCAGTACTATAGTATAAGATAGGGGTTCTGCTGCTTTAAATACACCTTAAGGAGCTAACTATAGCCTATATAGAGAGGATATAGGAAGAACTAGTAAGAGAGTATATTAAGAGGGAGTATAATACTATATAGGCTATAATAGCCTACTAAATAGGATAAGCTTAAGAGAATAATAGCTGCTATTTTAGGGATAAATATATAGCTAATAAACCTATTTAAAGTATAGTATAAAAAGAGTAAAAGGGCTAAGATATAAGAGGTATTTGAAAAGTAGTAGAAAAGGGAGTAGAAAAAGTACTAGAGTATACTTACCTACTATATAAGTCTTATTAAGGTAAAGAGTATAATTAATATACTACTTAAAACTAAGTATATAGGGCTTAATAAATACCTTTACTATTAAAAAGTACTAGGGTACTTAACTCTAGCCTGCCTATATAGCTATGTTTAATAATATATATAGTGGTATTCTACTTTAGGTATACTACTAGCTAGGTAAAAATATATATTATTATATAGAAAGCTTCTAGCTAAGCTAAAGGCTATTAAGATAGCTATAGAATAGGTTATATAGATAAATCTTTTATTATACCTCTTATTAGCTAAAGAGCTAACTAAGATAAAAGGAGAAAGCTAAGAAGTATATTAAAAGAAGGAGGATTATAGAGGAGCCTAATTTTAAAAGAAAAAAATAGTAATATATAGTAGATTATAGTAATATTATAGCAATTTGCTATATATAATAGAATTTTATAAATATAGTAGAATATAGTAAAACTTAGTTAGTAATATGCCCTAGTATATATTGGTAAAATATTGTCTCCTATTAATAGCCTTAATAGTTAATAGATAACGTAATTAGCGCGTAGTTAAGGGCATTTAGCAACTTAACTAACTAGCCTATAGTGTTTTTTTAACACGCAGCCTATACGCAGCCTATATGCAACCTACGTATTTAGCAACTATAATAGTATTTAAAGCTATCTGCCTCTTTTATACTAATAGTATATTTTAGATAATAAATAAAAGCTACTTTAAAGCTATTTATAAGGCTAATAAGGTAAATTATGTACACTTCTTTATATAATCTATTATATTACTTTAGATAATTTAATATAATATAGTAATGGTTCTCTTTTATCTACCTACCTACTAACCTATTTACCTACCTACCTACCTATCTACCTACCTACCTACTTACCTACTTACCTACCTGCCTACCTACCTACTTACCTATCTACTTACTTACCTGTCTACTTACCCGCCTACCTACCTACTTACCTACCTACTTACCTACCTACTTACCTACCTACTTACCTACCTACTTACCTACCTACTTACCTACCTACCTACCTACCTATTTACTTACCTACCTATATTAGTGTCTGATTTAATTTAGGGGAGGAGTCGGCCCAATTAAAGGCTTTAGTTAATTTAAATTGTTCTCTATAGCCGTTTACTGGCTATATATTTAAATAGTAGTTGTCTAGGGCGCCTCCCTAGGTAGGGAGGATGTAAGGAAGGAAGAAAGGGTAAAAAATAAGGTAGCTATATAGGGGGTATACTTGGCAGAGGCACGTATAGAGCCTCCATACACAGAGCTTCGCGCAGAGCCTTGTGCAGAGCCTCTATACATAGAGCTTCGTGTAGGGCTTCGTGTAGAGCTTCATGCGGAGCCTTGTGCAGAGCTTCGTGTAGAGCTTCATATAGAGCTTCGTGCAGAGCTTCGTATAAAGCTTCAAGCAGAGCTTCGAGCAGAGCCTCGTGCAGAGCTTTGGAGAGTCTCCGGGCACAATTATCCCACACAACCACGATTAATAAGTAATTAGTAAGCCCGCACAGGCCACTATTACCAACTTAAACTCCGATTTGAATAATAAAGCACTATTTACACGTGTAATACTCTAATATTCAGCCGTCTATTTTAACAGGGTCCTTTCCCTTTTTATTACCACGTGTACGCTTGGCCTTGGGGGACCTAATAGCAAGTGCGCTAGCTTTATAAGCCTTATGCGCATCTACAGAAGCTCCCTGTCGCCATTGCTTTAATTTTAACGGAATGCCAACCTCTTTTCGCTTAGGATTAATAATCTCTTTTGGCTTAGGACTACTAGGATCCTCGTTAGTATTACTTAAGATTAATATAAAATTACCACGAGCTAATTAAGTATAGGTCCTTTAAGCTCTAGTACACACCACTCTGCCGGATTAATAGAGTAGGAGAGGTAGCGGCTCTTAATAATTATTAGGTGCTGAATGGTTCGTAATAGGCTCCTTCTTACCAATATTTTAGTAAGGGTCGTCTAATATGGTACTGTAGAGTACTTCCATATTATTAAGCTATAAGTCGTCGTCCTCTACTTCTAAAATGACTACCTCGTCCTCCAACCCCCCTAAAACTTCGTTATATAGTACTAACGGTTCGTTAAACGGTTGCTGCTTATCCTCCTTAATATCCATATCTACTTCGTCAGCTAGCTCTTTGTTTTGGATTAGAAATTGGCTAAGATCTATGTCGCTGCTCGGTACCTGCTCCTTTTACTTTTAGGCCTCCTCCTACCTTTCCTTTTAGAGCTTTTGTATAGCGACGTCGGCAGCACGTTTAGCAATCTTAGCACTTGTTTTACTCCGCTAATTAGCCTTACTGTGCTTCTTTTTAGGTAGTAGCTGCTAGCGAGCCTTTAGAGGAACCTTAAATAGAGCGCCCTTAGGTAGTGATTAAAGCTCTACCTATCTAGTTAAAATAGTTATTTAAGCCACCTTAAAGTCTTTAAATTTATTAGCAAGCTCGCCCATTTCTTTAGTAGGAAGGTCCTTAATAATATTAAAAAGGCAGAGAACTAATAGTTAGATCCTAGTAAGAGCTTCTAGGTACCCTAGCAGAGGGTCGCCCTAGAACGCTATATCCTTAATATATCGCGGCTGCCAATCCGGAGCAGTAATTAGCTTTATTATGACATACCAGCGAGGGTGGATTAAAGCTGGCGATATAGGAAGCCTCTACATTAAGCACTAAATAAACATGTAACGACAGGGGAGGCTGTATTGGTAGGGGTCCTTATAGTTGCAGTTATCCTGCTTCTACTCCTGATTAGCCTACTCCTGCTTTTCCTTATTTATCGAAGCTCTTACGCCACATATAAAGTTAAAGATTCGCTTAAGCGCGTAGTATATTACTACGCCGTTAATCTATGTAAAGTGGTACTAAAAGAGATCTAGGGTGATAGTTTAGGGGAGGGACATTTTAGATATATATTCGGATTTGATTAACTCCTAGTATAGTATTAAAATCCACCTCTTTAGCTCAATTATAGTATCCTTAAGGCTTAATTAATAATTAGTAAAGCATTTTAATCCTCTATTAATACCCTCGCCTCGTTAGCTTACTGCTATACCTAAATTTAGAAGGTATCTAGTAAGGGAGTAAGCGGTTGAAGAAAAGTCAACGTTAAAATAAGGTTTTTAAGCTGGGGAACAGAATATCGCTACAAGATATTTAGATAAGCTTTACTATAGGCTGGCCTATAGTAAAGCTCATCTAAATACCCTATAGCGATATTCTATTCCCCAGCTTAAAAGTTAACCTAATATAGAAAGCTTACTAAAACTTACCTAATATAATAGGTAATTATCTGGCTCTCCTTTTTAATATATATAGTCTGAAACTACACCTTATTATATAGGTATAGCTTATCCAGGACTGCCTTTTAATTGGCTTTAAGCTCTACTACTGTTTTAGATTTTAGGTAGGGCTAAAATAGTTCCTTTATTACCTTCCTTTCCTCCGCTAAGTAGCTATGCGGCCTCTTAGCCTTTATTTGGATCCCCTTATTAATCCGCTTCTTTATTACCTTTATAGCGTGCCACTGGCAGTACTAGAGAACAACCGCAATTAACTGCCCTACTAATAAGGTGGCCGCAAGGCCCTTACCAAAGTCAGTAATAATAACTTTAGGTAGCTATTTCTAAAGCTTCTGCTAAGCAGACTTTAGTAAAAAGGTCTAATCTAGCTAAGACTCGCTCTTAATAAACAACTATATTGCTAGAAAAAAGGACCCCGTATTAGTAACGCCAGTTATAATACCCAATAAGAGCTTGGATTAATTGGTATTAAATATAGCATCTATCTAGCAGCCAAAGTTGGTAATAAACCTTTGCGCTAAATCTACCTGGATAGGAAGCTAAAACATTAGCTACTAGAGACTCTGGGTAATTAGATAACCTAATTCTAGATTAATTATATAGGTATATTAAGACCGGTACTTAAATCCATGCTGGTGGAGAAGCAGCTTAAGGGCGCTAAGCGCTTGTAGCTAGCTCTTAGCTCCTCTAGGAAGGCCGCTTAATGATTATATTAAGCTATAGTATTTCTTTTTGCTTATATATAACTCCCGGGTAGAAAGTTGACGCTATATAGTAAGATAGGTCTCTTATATTGCCCTAAGAGCGTAGGCTTTTACGGCTGCCTTTTTAGCCTCTAGTAGTTGATCCTAGTAGCTAATATAAGCAAGGGGATTTATAATGAAGTTATATTCTAGAGCCTCTGGAGCCTCTGGATTAGAGTGCTTGGTATATATAATAGTCGCCACCCATCCTTTAATATTACCTATATGGCTAGGAAGCTTCTTCTAGGCCACCTAAATACACCAGCCGCAGTTCTTTTAGTGTACCTTAGTGCCCTCTTACTACCAGTTGCTATCCTTGCCGCAGAAGTCGTCTAACCTACAGTAATTCCGGGTGTACTTGCTATGGTGTTTACAGCCAAAGATACAGTACGGCCGTAGAGCGGTTTTATTGCTTAAGGATAGTATAATAATAAAGAAGCCTTTACTAAAGGCGTAGTCCTGGTATCAATTAAACGTGGCGTTAGGGTCCTTAAAGGTCTCACTATTGTATAGCTCTAGAAGGTAGTGGGCGGGTATAGAGTTAACTACCTTTTTTACTACTAGAGCCAGGTCTGGGTGTAAATAGTAGTTCAACTGCTACTCTAGACGTTAGATCTTAACTTCTGGTAACGGCAATTAAAGCTATTATAGAAGAGGATTATTTATATTATATACCAAAGAAGCAGAAGCAGCACGATATTTATAATTACTAAGGTTTGGAGTTCTAGGAGGTGGCAGAGGAGAGAATAACTCCTGCGTAGAGGCCTGCGCTAAGCTCTCTATATCCGCATACTATGGCCGGCGAAGCCAAGATGGAGTTAATGAAGCCTAAGGAACCTTATGCTAAGCGGCTGGAGCAACCTGGTAAAAGGGGGATAGAGTATTAAGGACTTTAATAGGGTTACTCTGGTGATCACCAGGTTTTCATACTAGAGTAGCAGAGGCAGTATAGGCTATAGGGCGACGCTACAGGAGCTTATTAAGGTTAGGAAGAGTCGAATCAATATTAAATAAAGAGCTATCGGCCATGCTGTATAGTAGGAAGTTGATATAGGCTTTGCAAAGTGTAGATTTAGAACAACTCTATAGTAGAAAATTTCTAGAAAACTTGCTGTCAAAGTAGTCTAACTTTAGCGTTATATCTTTAAACCTAGCACTAATATTTACTTAATAAGCTGCTTAGGACTTATAGTCTATATAATAAGCTATTAATTCTACGCCCTAAACTAGTCTATTTACTACGTAATTGGGTAGATATTCTATAGTATAAGTTGCGGTGAGGACATACTTTTTTGAAGTTCTTCCGCACTATTAATGGTGGCCCGTGCGTATGCATTAGTAAGCGCTTATTAATTATAGTTATGTGGGATAATTATGCCCGGAGACTCTCCGGCAGAGCTTTATATAGAGCTTCAAGCAGAGCTTCGAGCAGAACCTCAAGCAGAGCCTTAGTAGAGCCTTATATAGAGCTTCGAATAGAGCTTCAAACAGAGCTTCGAGCAGAGCTTTGTTAGGGGAGACCCTCTAGGCGGTAATTTAAGGCGAAACGTAGTGGTAACCACGAGGCCGTTCGCAATAATTTTGGTAGCATTAGAATCGCCCTATAAAGATCTAGAACGTAACGTTGGCCAATTATTTATAAAGACGTTGGTCACCAGGACCAGATAGGATTCCAAATAAGGCCTTAAAGACCTATGGACCACTTATAGCACCCTGGCTTGCAGATGTAGCCAGAGCATGCTTTGCCATAGGCTACTACCCACGACTTGGAAGATCCATGACGACGGTTGTCCTGCAAAAAGAAGGTAAAGCAGATTACTTAGTCCCAGGAAGCTACCGCCCTATTACCTTAGAAAACACCCTTAGCAAGATCTTAGAAAGGGTAATAGCAGACTATATGGCAGACATGGCTGAGGAATACGCCCTACTACCACAAAGCCAAATGGGGGCAAGAAAGAACCGCTTAACACTATTAGCACTTACGCTACTCACTACCACCATTAAATCTGCATGGGCAATGCGAAGGGACTTTATAGTATTAATACTTAGCCTAGATATTAGTGGCGCCTATAATAATATACCCTATAAGCGTCTCCTATATATCCTTAGGGCAAAGGGCTTTCTAAAATAGATTATACAATTTATCTAAGGGTTTACAGGCCAGAAAGAAACATTACTAGTCTTTAGCAGATACCAGAGCCCCCCCATTATAGTCACAATAGGAATACCACAAGAATTACCCCTCTTGCCTATACTCTTCCTTTTCTTTGTAAGTAACCTGCTTAACTCCTTTAAGAAAGGGGTAACCTAGGGGATAGGCTTTTTTAACAACATAAACCTAATTATATACGGGCTAATAGCCGTAGAGAATTGCAGAATACTAAAGAAAGCCTATAATACCTATATAAAATAGGCAAGACGACATAGAGTCCAATTCTCACTAGAGAAATACCAGCTAAGCCACTTTATAAGAAAACGCAACCAATCTATAGATCTCTAGCATATAATCTACATTTAAGGCTTTAGGGGTTAACCAGTTCAGGGCCTAAGGGTATTAGGAGTATAGGTAGATAGTAAGCTCTAGTAGAGCGCATATACGGCATAAGCGGCCTATAAGGGCTAAACATAGTACATTATATTATCTAGGATTATTAATTCTATATAGGGCCTATGCTTCTAGAGGTTACGCCTATTATATACAGTAGTTATCCGGCTAACCATAACGTATAGATCTAGTGTTTAGGCTATTAGAGAAACTAAAAAAGGCCCCCCTAAATTACTCCTTAAACCACTCTAAAAGGTCTAAACAGCCTGCCTCTAGAGTATAACAGGCGGGTATAAGCGAACGGCCACAGCACTGCTAGAGAAGGAAGCTAATATCCCCCCCCTATAACTATATATTAAAGCCGCTGTAATATAAAGGGCGTAAAATAAACGCAACTCTAATATTATAAAGTATATTAAGACACGCCTAAATAAACTATGGAGGGACCTAAGGGTGCCCCGTAGAAGAATAAACTAACAACCCTAAAGTAGGGAAGATATATTAGAGAAACAGGCGAAGAAAGTAGAAGAAGAATAGTACTACTTTAGGGCCTAGGCCCATATAAAGGAGAAAGGAAGACGCGTAAGAGGCCAGTAAAAATAATAGTAAGAGAGAGAAAGGAGCTAAAGTAGAGCATAAAGAAATACTAGGAAACTATTTACTGTAATATAATACTGGTTGGACCAACGCTAAAGAGGCATATAGGAGTTAAAGGTACAGAGGCTAACTTAGGCAAGAGGAACCCAAGCCATAGCATAGTTAACGCTATGGGGGGTAAACACTTAAGGGCTCCAAAAAGGCCTAATAAAGGCAGAAAATACAATAGCAACACTTTTAAAAACAGAAATAATAGGACTAAAAGATTGGCTCTACTAGGTAGGTATCCTAGTAGGTAGCCTAAGATATAAATATAGCTGGCTAAGACAGACACTAAAACATATAATATTATTATGCCCCCTACGCACCAACTAAAAAGCAATACTCTTAGTAGCTAGCATAGAGAACTATACTATACTACTCTTAACATAAAAAGGCCTTAAAGCGGTTACCTAGTGGCTTATTAGCTAAAATATACTAGACTAGTTCCGGGTTACAAAGAAAATAGTAATAGAGGGCAAAGGGGCAAGTTATAGGCGCCCCCTAATAACTCTACAGTAGTAGAGTAAAGTTTGCGATACTAGCGCATCCGTAGGCTTATTACGGCAGCAGTGGTTCCCAAGGAGGTCAAAAAGTAAGGTAGAAGAGTACCACCAGTAACTTGTAGGCGCTAAGTAGGCGAGTCCTAAAAGGCAGGGAGATAGATTATAGGGTTTTCTTAAATAGAGTTTTCTCCCTATATATAAATAAGGAGTAGTCCGCGTGGGCCCAATAGGGATCCGAATCAGACGTTAAGCAATAAATAATATATATAAAGACGTTGGTTTGTTGTTAATTGATAGCTAAAAAATTAGTATGGCGCGTAAGTTTATATAAAAATTATATATAAATTGGCGCGAGGGACTAACAAATTTCTAAACTATATACCAGACTTATCTCAATCCCAGACAATTAACCAATTATAAGCTGCTTACATTATATATTAATTATCTTTTATTGTTATTTTCTAGTACACAGTTCGGAAATTTGTTAGTCCCTTACGCCAATTTATATATAATTCTTATATAAACTTATACGCCATACTAATTTTTCAGCTATTAATTAATAACAAACTAACGTCTTTATAAATAATTAGCCAATGTTACATTTTAGAGCTTTATAGGGCAATTCTAACGCCGCCAAAATTATTACAAACAGCCTAGTGGTTACCACTATATTTCGCCTTAAATATTACTGCTAAAACAGTAAATATTCCGCTAGAGCTATTAACCATTATAAATCCTTAACGTTTAACCTCCTATATTAATATTTATAGTAGATATACACTTAAATAGCTAATATATTATATCTAGATTAATTCTATGCCTTATTACCTACTTTATTGCTCCTCCGCTGCCTATACTACCCAAATATTAACCTGCAAACCCCCTACTAACTCCATATTTACTAATAGGCTATATAGCGCCGTTTGGTATAAAGAAACGCTTAAAGGCCTTAATAAGGAGGCTAAAAGTTGGATATATACCTAGTACAGTACGCAACTACCCTTATACTGCTAGCAAGGTAGTAGATAATACTATTAGTGCAGTAAACGTCTTTAAAAAGCAATATACTAATAATAAGGCATCTTAGTTACTAGTAGCAGATAGCAAAGCTTCTTAGTTACTACAGACAGATCTATAAACATCTTAACTCTCTACCAGCTTGGCCAGCTAGAATATACCTTAACTCTCTACTAGCTTGGCCAGTTAGGATATACTAAAGATACGGGTAGCTAAAGCTTAGAGAAAAATCTAAAATAAGAAGAAGCCTAATATAACAACTTAAGCACGAGATAACGCAATTCAGGGTACTATATTACTGCTATACAGCAACAAATTCCATGTAAAAAATAAGTAGGTAACCTATATTTGGAGGCTAATCTATAATCGCATTAATGTTATCCTTATTACACAAACCAGCTTTAGTAAAAGCCTTATTATATAAGTAATTTTAATTCTTTATAAAAATACTACATTGCTGGTATTTCTTCCTCTAAACAAGATTGTAAAAGAGCAAGTTTAAAAGGTTAATTAGATTAGTGGTAATACGCTACTCCTTAACGCTGACGTTAAGGATATAGATAAAGCGCTTAAGAATGCAAGAGACGGCCTATATACCTATATCTTTATTAGTCCTAAGCTTGCCAGTATACCATCTTTCTAAGATCTACTTAAAGACCCTAAGTTTAAGAAGTAATTGGCCTTGGTCGTTATTAATAAAGCTTATCTTATTATACAATAGGGCAAAAAGTTTCACCCCAAGTATATACAGCTACGCTATATACGCAATCTAATTAGAAGCTCGGTTTCGTAGTTTACCTATTCTACAACTTTTAATCTAGAAACGTTAGAAACGGTAAAGAAGTCCTTAGGCTTTAACAACACTAATATATACCTTAAGCAGACTTCTATTTCCTGTAAAGAGCTTGTCTTTTATCTTAGCTAAATACCAAAGAATATAATTACTAAATATACCTTACTCCACTTCCTTTTTAATAAGGCTATTAATCCTGCCGTCTTTTAGGGAGGGAGCTACTTAGCTACTCCGCATAAAATTCTAAAGACTATTATATTCTTTAACACTAGAGTCCAAGCTATAAAGGCGCATAGAAGCATGTCTAATTACCTATAATAGCTATATCCAGCTTAATATACTAAGAATATTACCCGCTTAATTATAGCCGTATTCCATTAAACAACCTTATTATTTAGCAAGAAGTTAATACTAGATAAGTTTAGGAAACTAGCAGAATCTTCTAAGCTTTAAATTGTTTTTACTACATAGGCTATTAGGATTAGTGTTAATCTTCTAGACGTCCATAGAGTGGTTATATATATAATACTAGCGCCTAAATAACATTTCTCTTTTCTTCTATAGCGTGGTGGTCAAGCTGGTCGCGATAGTAGAAGGGCTAAAGTAATCTTTCTATTTAAACACTGGTGCTTTAGTAAATAAGACCTACTCCTACAGCTAAAGCTAAAGGCAATACACTATTTAAATTCTCACTAACAGTAATAGTCTTACGTATAATTATCCCACCCTTCTTCTACCTCTTAACCATTACTATTACGTCAGGAAAAAATTTACCAGCATTTAATTTTACTTTTCAGCCATTTTAGCATTTCCAGCATTTTCCAGCATTTAGCCGCCAAATGCGGCATTTATAACTAAGTACTAGCATTTAGCTGCTAAATACAGCATTTATAATTAAGTCTTAGCATTTAGCTGCTAAGTGCTAACTATAAGATTACTAAGCATATATAAAAGTATAAATTTTATAAATTTTATAAATTTTATTTACTTATTAATATTAGTAAGCATGCATAAAAGTATAATTTTATAATTTTAATAATTTTAATAATTTCTATATTTTATATATACTTTATTAATAAATATTAAAGTTACTACCCCTATAAAAATCTCGCTAAGGCTCTAGCGCATCACGAAAAAATTTACTAGCATCTTAAGTTAGGTTTATACTAATCTAGTAATTTTGGCATTTAGCCGCATCTAGTTGCATTTTGCGGCCATATACTACACCGCTAATAATAATGCTGCAATTTGCGGCTAAACGCTGCCTTAATAATAATAGTGCTGTAAGCTATAGCTTGTTATAGTACAAGCCGACTATCACGGTACAAGCTAACTGTTAAGGTATAAGGCGAAAGTATATAATTAATATCGCGTGAAGATCTAGGTAGGAGGTAAGGTAGTATATATACACATTACTTAGGGGTTAGGTCTGTGCTTATATATACGCGTACGCTTATAAGCCAAATTATAACAGCGCGTCTTAGTCCCGTGATATAGCTTAATGCTCTCTTAGAAATAATAATCCTAGAAACATTTTAGTTAACTGAGTTTACTATGTATACTATACTACTACTTGCAAGTTACTTAAAGACACGTCCCTTAGCCCGCGTATACGCCACTATATAATAGTAACAGGTTTCGCCATATGGCAACTATATATAGTGTTCGGAACTATCTATAGTTATATTATACTCTTACAATTGTTACTATTATTAGATAGTCTTAGTGTCTTCCTTCTTACCTTAGCCTAATTTTAAGCTCAAATCAGCCTTCTTCTTGTATACTAACTTCTGCAGTAACAACGTAAATTTAGTTAACTTTAACATCCTTTGCTCAATACTCAACTTCTAATTAGCTATAATAGTACCATAGTAGACAGGCTTAGTCTGTCCTTATTAATCTATCTAAGTAAACAGTTGCTTTACCTCTAAGAGCTTATGGCTTGGCTTAACTATAATAGTATAATTTACACACTATAGGTTAATAGACAGCCCAATTAATATAAAGGTGTAAAGTAGGATCCACTTAGAGTTATTAGTATCAAAGGTTTGCCTAGCCTTAGCCTTCTCAATATTAGACATACCGGCTATATAGCAAAGCAACTTATCTTTGCCGTATTCTTTATACAGCCTATTAAACTAACAAGCTAGTATAAGAGGTAAGCAAGTAGTAATAATAATCTTATACACTAAACTATCCGTCCGTTTTTTAATATAAACACGATTGCAGATTTTTTTAGCTTTAAAGAACTTTACATTCTGTTAAAAATGGCGGTTAAGTATATTAGTGAACTCCTTACTAAGCGGGTTAGTAGTCCACTTAGCAATAATTAAGTCCTTTAGTATACAACTCTAAGTTTTTAGGCGTTTATTATTAGACTTAATTACAATAGGGGCTTGCTGGTCCTAGTATTAGACAACCTAGGCTACGCTCGCTACCATTTTCGCGTTGGTGTATAACTTGGCTTAGGTAAGTTTTGGTATCTTAGGTTTAGTATTTAGATCGCTACCATCTTCCTCCTATATAGCCAGAAGTTCCTTGTGTCGGCGCCTCTACTCTATACTCACTCGGTCCTCTATAGCTGTAATTATAGCCGCCTTGGTGTTATTAGGGTCGGCCTATAATATAACTAATTTGAGATAGCTATTCTTTGGGATAAGCTTTTACTGGTTAAACCAGAGTGTTAACTCCCCTCTACATATCTAAAACGTTGGAATAACTATACGGAAAAATGCAGCCAGTTCATTAAATTTCTTATCTACTATTGCTCTGGTTGGGTTGGTCTTTATATCCTTATAAAGACGGTTAAATTCCTTCTTCTTTAGCTAAATGGTTTTTTCTTTAAGCTTAAGCAGTACTTTAAACTCCATTCCCTTTAGCCTATCTACTTCTTCCTACTTGGGCCTCTTTAATCCTGCCATAATAAACCGCATTGGTTGCATTGGGTTCCTGTTATTAGGCATACTAGACGCACCCTATATAGCAGGGCTGCAATTATACGCTATACGGTACTCCTTAACCACATCCTAAATAAACGATATTAAGACTCTACTGGTTGCGTCTAAGTGGCATTCATCCTAGAGGATACGCCTAACCTATATTACACTCTTCAATTTCTAATGCGATTTAGTAGTTTGGCCATTTAGGTATTTCTATATACTAGTTTATATGGTAATAAACTCGCATATTAGTTGTATAGCAATATAATTTTGCGTAGTAATTAGAAGGAATTGGGTTAAGTATCTTAGCGCTAATAGTTCCGTTGCATTAGGGGCAGGGCAATAATTATTCTTAAACCTAGCTTTACCCTATAGGTGTAATAGGGAAGTCTTACCAACTAGATATATATTATTGTTATTCTCCCATTATTCCTTATCAATCCACTTAAGAGCCTTGCAGATTTGCCGCCATTTATCCCTTTTTAGTTTACTAAATATCTCGACTTTTTTATAGCTAGGGGCGAGAATTGTAATCTAGGGCGGGTTAGGGCGCTTTATAATCACACTGTCTTATAACATTATATTCACGTCCTTTAGGAATCCTAGTAGGCCTAGGGTCAGCATAAGGACGATTAAGTAGCCTCGCTATAGGTCTATAGGGTACAGCTTCTTAGAGTTATCTTCGCAGTAGTATATAATTAGCTGCTTTGCTACCTATAGGCATTTTATATCTGGCGGATACATCTTAGGTAGGTAGCGGGTTACGTCCCTAGCGGCTTAGGCCTCTTAAACGTCCATCACATTCTAATAATAAAAGTAGTTTATTAGCTATTAAGTGATTATTTATATAGTCTTACCCGCGCTAGGTTCGTCTGCATAAATACTACCTCCTTTAATTGTCCTCTCTTGCTTAAATACCCAAGCTATATATACCACTTAGTATAGGCTGAATTTAAAGCCTAATATAAGGCCCCAATTAGGGAGTTCAATTAGGGCAGTCTTAGAGAGTGCTTTTAATAAAATAAATAGGAAATACTTTAGAGTAAGTAGAAGATCCGCCCCCATTATATACACTAGTATGCTATCTAGGTTGTCCTTCCTAGCCTTATAGAGCTGGGCTAAGAAATTTTGCTAGTTAAGTTCTTCCTCTACATCTATATCTTAGTTGTTATTATTAACCAAATCCTTATCTTAGTTATTATTATTAACCAAATCCTTATCTTAGTTGTTATTATTAACCAAATTCTTATCTTTGTCTCCACTCTCCGCGTTCTTAGAGTTAGTGTAATATAGGAACTAATTATCATGTCTACTAGCATGTTACGGCAATTTGCTGTCCTCTGCGGTAACATCTTAAGGGGTATTAATGGTTAGTAATGCGGTAGTAGGGTCGTCTATTATATTATTAGGCTGGTGTGTACCTTTAGGTTTAGTAATAGGTTGCGGTGATATACCATTATCTGCGGCGATTTCTCCAGTACCGCTGTTACTTGCTGATGTGGGCTTATAGGTAGATGGGTTATGTCTTCCCTTTGCTAATTACCTTCTACGCATAATTAGCTCACTATTACTGTTTTCTATAAGAGTGCCTGCTGCTGATTCTAGCTAAGGGCGCTTCCTATGTCTATTTAGGTTAGCCTTACGACTATTTAACTTCCTAGGCGCGGCCGGCTTACTTTTATTATCCTTTGCCAGGGCACTTATTGCCAATCTTAGTTAAGGCCACTTATTATATCTGCCCGATTTAGTCTTTCTGTTATTTAATTTCTTATATCTAATAGGCTCGCCCTTACTATCTTCCTTGAAGCCATATGCTGCTAATCCTAAATAACTCCGCTTCTTACCTTCTCCTAGTTTGCTCTTGCCGCTAGCCTTACGCGGCGTTAGGACTTACTAGCTGTCTTTTATGCTACATCCGTTGCGTCTAGGCGCCTTAGATTCAATAGCTAACGGTATATTATTAGTAGCAGCAACTCAGGAGTTTAAGTTAGGAGGTAAGAATAATGCTATAAGCACGGCCTCCTTTATGCCATTTTTTGCCATTTCGCTAAGAGCTGCAATAAGTGTGCCCTTTAACCGTATTACGAGGTTTTTATGTCTCTATAGCAATATATAGATGTTCTTTTTAGGCGGACCATTAATGTTAAGCTCTATATAGGCTCGTAGTTCCTCCTATAGCTTACCTAGAGCTATATATAGGTTTCCGCTTATTAGATATAAGACTTAGACCACCCTAACTATTAACTTACCTGTTAAGCCTGTAGATTAGATTTCAATCTTAATATCTCCTATATTGATTGCGTTGCTCGCCGCTAGGGTTGCTGGCTAAGGCGAAGGGATACTGTGCAGTGGGTTTGCGGTAACGTTTATAGGCTATATCGCATATAGCAGCTAAGGTGGCGTTATCTCGTCTCGTGCTTCGGTCTTTAGGGGTGATGTATATTTATATAAAGGTAGGTTTTTTAATTTTTTAGAGGTACTCAGTACCCTCCTTACATAATTAGAATAAGCACTTTCTATAATTTTTAGGATTACCTACAGTTTCTAATCTAGTGGAGTATTAGCAAATTACGGGAGTTACTTATAAAACTCCTTAACGTATCCTTCTTTCATTATTATAGAGTTGCTGCGATATATTACATACTTAGGCTTAACTTTAATTATAATATCTTTAACTATCTCTTTTAGTCTATTATAGTTTTCGATGCTTATTCTGAAGCCTTAGGCAATATCCGCATCTTTAGTTGGCTTTAGGTTTGCCTTATACCACACATCCAGCTTTACCCATAGTTACGTCATTGTTAAGTCGCTTATCCGGTCAGGTATATACAATATTACAGCATATATTAAGTAGAAGGTAACTATTAAAGTAGGGGGGCTTCATGCTATAGCTAGCTAGCGCTACACCAGCACAACTCTAGTATTAGATATAATTAGAGGTTAGTTATTAGAGAGATAAAAGGTAGGATAAATAAAATAAATAAAGGAGACGTAAAGTAGTAGATCTTATAATTGCCCGCACATACCCATATAGAGGTGAAATTGGCTGTTGTTTGCTGCTATTAGTTAGGGTAAATGCGGCTAGACTTAGTGCTATACAGTTAAATAAGGGCACAATTATATAACTTATAGGGACTACCCTACCTAGCCTATTTAGGGCTAGGTGGCAGTCCAGTACTACTAAACTCTTACAGTTTTTAATGTGAGCGATTTATTAAGTGCCTATAGAGGGGTGACTAGTTATTACGGCATAGTAGAATATAGGAGGTTATAGGCGTTACTATATTTCTTATTATTATATAAAGTTGGTATATATGCGCGCCGCCAGAGTTAGAGGGCTGGCCTATATTTATATATACGGGCTCCATTACTGCAAAGTGTTTACTATATAACAGGTAGTATTTCTAATAGACAACAACGTATTGCACTTATTATAGGCGTCACTATACTTCTTATCGTTATACAAAGTCGGTAGATATATACGCCACCAGAGTTAAAGAGCTAGCCTATATCTATATATACGGACTCCATTGCTGCGAAGTACTTAGTATATAACAAGTAGTACTTCTAGTGGACGGCAACGTATTACACTTACTTCGTAATCGCTAGTGTTATTGTTATACTACTATGTAGCACTTAAGGCCCTACTAAGTAACTCTTTCCGGAATAATAATTATCTAGTATACGGGTTACTTCTACGTCTATACTTAAACATCTAGTGCTTGTTTAAACGCATATCTATAGTAAAAGGTAGCAAGAAGTTTTGTATCTTATATTATAAGTTTATACAGTTAATGGCATTTTACAGCATTTTGCGGCATGTTGGGGCATGTTGGGGCATTTTAGGATAGTAGACATATTATATATACCTAGCATCCAGCTGTTTAGCAATATCAACTTATCTCACTATTTATCTATTTAGTGTTATATAAGAGGTTAGTGTTCTACTATAGTATTTATTGCGTTAGAGTCTCTTATATTTAATATCTTTATTTTAGATCTATCTAAAACTATATACGGTCTTATAATATCCTACTCCCCACCCAGTACTCCTACAAGAGATTATTTAGCTAATAATACCTTATCTCTTACTAACTAAAAAAGGAAAAGACTTATACTTTCTAGTAGTAGCAGGCTATACTTATTAGTAACATTTTTAATAGATTACGGTGTTTAAGTTTCCATTTACCTATAACGTAATTAGCCTACCTATAGTAAAGTGCTTTTACTTTACTGCTCGCTTCTCTTTTCCCTTACCCTTCTACACATCTATATGCTCGCATTATAAACTGCAAGAGCTTAATAGTGCTAGACCATTACCTAGCCTATATTAAGAGATAGGCTAGGTAGGGTAGTCCCTATAACTTATACTATACCGCGTCTTCCTCTATAGGTTAGTCTCGTCACTATAGATTCGCCCTTATACGCGTTTAACCTACGGAGTGTATAATTATGTGCTTTGCCGCCAAGGCCTTACTTATATAATTTTGTTAGGGCGCGCCTTATCTCCTTACCTTTACTAATTAACCTAACTCTACTAACTACCCTCCCTTACCCCTACCCTACTAGCATCCACCTCTATAACTAGTGCCTCCATAGATCTATCTAGGCTGTAGAGCCTTATAATATAGTAAGTTAGCTGCCTTATCTTTAACCTTAGCTATACAATAGAGAATCTATATTTACTAATACGTTTATACAGACTACTGCTTAATATAGCCTGCTACCAAAATGGACCTACCTACTAATTATTTTATAACTCGCAACGTTAACTACGTCCGTAACTATAAAAAGTTTGTTAAGGGCGTTATAGTTTTTAAGATTACCTTAACTATAGCGGCTATAGGCTCTAATGTCTTATAAGGCAACGGTAAGGGCCCTATACTTAATAAGCCTCTTCTTCTAGAGCTTGGCAGTCTATACCTCTTAGCTAATAATACTCTAAAATACCATCTCTATCTATCTACTGGCTATATGCGCGCTGATTGTCCTCTTAAGAAAGCTTCTTAACTTTATTATGGCTGTAGTAAGGCCGGTTATTTTAAAGCCAACTGCCCTAACCCTATATGTAATAATTATGGGGAAGCCGGTTATCTTAAGAGCAACTATCCTTATATAACGTGCAACCAATGTAGTGCCATAGGCTATAGAAAGCGAGACTATCCCCAGCCATTAGATAAGAAGAAGCGGACTTACCTAAACTATAACTCCCTAGACTATTAAACTGTCTTCTATAGTTACGCATATAAGAACTGCGGAGTTATAGGGTATAATATTAATAATTATATAAGTGGACCTACTTTAATTCGGGCGATAGATGCCGCAACTACTTTAAGCAAGGTAGATGCACTAGGTACTACCGCTTTAAGTATAGCTGCCACCTCTCCATTACCCAAACCTCTTAATACAGCCGGCTTCTATCTAGTGGCGAATAGCCTAATAGATGACCTAGATACTTATATAGAGGATAGCGATTCTGTAATGGCTAAACCTTTAGATATACTCCAGCTTCCAAATAACAACCACCTTATAGTTTAGTTTATTACGCAAATTATTAAAGAGCATATTATAGCATATAGCATTACATTCTAGGTGTTTTATAAGACCAATAGAATACCTACTTATTATTTATATAAGACGGCGTCTGTCCGATTTATAGATGTTAACATTACCGGCGACGTTAAGGTTAGTACTACTAATACTACTTCTCTAGTTACTTAATAACTATTATATCTAACCACGCTTAAGTATCTTACTTATATTCTCCTGCAAGATGCTATAACCTTGCAACTTTACTATATTAGGTTTATTGTCGCCTCTAATAAACTCGCACTAGGTATACGTACATTGCTTAATAAGTACTTCTTTATTAATAGGGACTTTAGCCCATTTACGCTATAAATCCATAAAGCTTGGGATATGCTTTTAAATAGTTCTATAGTTGTTATTAACTTCTTTACGCTAGGCACTAAATAGCTTAATAGCTATATCGCGAGCCTAAACGCGAGCCTATAATAGCAGAGCGTTAACAATCCTTTAGGTTGCTAGTGGAAGAACTATAATATAAATATCTAGCTTGGCATATAGCTCTTACTAGAGGACCGACCATTATACAAAATCCCTGCAAGGTATTAGTTTAATAGCGTTCTTAAGTATTTTACGGTCCAGTTCTATGCTATAGTTACAAGCCTTAAGGCCGTTAACCAAAACCCCTAGGTACCTACTATTATTTATCTTATTACCTTCCTAGCCAGCGCGGACTAAGTCTACTACGCTACTATCTAGATAGTTAATAGCCTTACCCTTTATACCAACTCTATTATCAATATTTTATTCCTAGGTAAAGACGCAGATAGCCAGGCTAGCTAAAAAGAAGTTATTATTAATACCACTCCCTTTAGCTCTGGCTATAACTACTATACTTTTATCTTTTAACCATAGGTGGGTTATAAGTTTATACCAAACCCTATATTTACTCCGGAGTATGTTCTAAGCAGTAACAACTTTATAATAGTTAATAACCTAAGCAAGGCCCTAATTATGGTATAGGGTATTAATTATCTCGTAACTAAGTATATCCCTAAGGTTAAAATCTCCCAAGAGATTAATACTCTACGCCACCTATAGTAAGGAGGTGACAGCTTCCATATTAAGCGCCAAATTGCGCTATCCAATAACTTCACAGATCTCCCGCGTATTAATTACTTCAACTGCGATATCACTAAGTATAGGAAGAACTTGGTTGATAATACCCTTAGGGCCATCTTGCCGCTACTTAACAAAGAGCAAACGGGTGCCTATACTGCGCTTAAATATATAATAGGCGGTATTTTACTAATCTAAGGCCCTAGTGGTGTTGGGAAATTAACCTTCCTAACTATCTTAGTACAATACTAGTATCGACTTAGGTCGCCCTAGTATAATCCTACTAGAATTTGGGTCTTATCGCCGCTTAATTACCAACTAGATATACTGGCCGAGACAATTAATAATACGCTTATAGAGGACTATAAGGCACTAATTATACAAGGCTATCCCGCTAAATTTCCCATTGTCCTTCGCCGCTATATGCGCTCAACAGAAACTAAGGTCTATATACAGGATACTATTATACAGTAAACAGCGGTAGGCATTAACACTCATCCTAAGTATTTCAAGAAATAGAATGACTATGCTATAATTAACAAAGACGCATCTATGCTAAATATAGCATTCCTACTCTACTATACATTTAAGGCTAGCAATGCCACCAGCTTTAATAAGCAGTTATAAGTCATAGATTTATCTAAAGGTTAGTAGTTATTACGCCTTATAGGTGTCCCGGACAGCAATAGAAACCTACATCCTATTATAGACCCTAATACGACTAAATACGCCAAATTCTGCCAATACTTGCACTAATTTGCGCTTAGTAACAACATAACACAAGACAATAAGATGGGATTAACACTCGCAGCTAATATAGTTATTGTAGACCTAGCCAAAAAGGCTAATATTATTCTTATAACACCCAATATAGTCTTATAGACTTATGCATATTCTATTAGTGCCGCACACGCAGTTTTCCATAATAAGGCCAGGAAGGCGTCTAAGCTAGGCAGTCTTGCTAGATTTACCTAGAGCAGACTATATTTAATTAAAGGAGGTCTATAAATCCAGGCTAATAACCCCATGCCTTAGGTTCTCCTTAGTAATATATACCAACCAAAACCAATCCTTGGTCCCGATTTTAATAATCTATTCCACTATTAGAAATCCGTCTCCCTCTATACATGTCTCCTCGCGGCTGGTGTGGATACGGTATAGTTCTTACTACAATATTAATTTATTAAAGATATTGCATATCTCATAAATGCCGTCCTACTATATAGCCAGCTTCAGATAAGCCCAATAGTCAAGAACTAAGAGTAGTTAAAGCTGGCGGCGAGCTTTTTTAAAAATATACTACGCTATAACCACCCTATCGCCTTCCTCGCCGTCAATGGTACTATATAGGTGAACGAGTTTAGCCAATTAATATACAACCTAGTCTACGCTTAACGCGCATTCTAGGTGGCCATAGTACTAATAGACTTTAGATTTAAGCTATTAGAGGTTAGCCTTGCCGTTCCATATACAGCCCAACTTGCCGTCTACTCCACAGCGCTATATGCGCTTAAAGAATAGTGCTATACCCAGCAAGATAGTAGCAAGTGGCGGGAATTTACGCCAGTAGTTAGCGAGATTAAGGTCTTTACCGTTAACAGCATCTAGGGCGGCTAGGTGGAGTTATTAGTATACAATACAACAGTCACTAGTCCGCTAAAATTTGTCTAGAACACAGCAAGAAACCTTCTTGCAATTACTAAACCACAAGCAGGCCTTATTATCATTAGTAGTCCCTAGGTGGTCCATAATTATTATACTAGCAATAAGACCTTTATAAACACCACATACTACAAAATTAAGAAGTAGTATAAAGATAATAAGGTATTTATTAACCTTAAAAATCCTAAGCAGAAAGAGCATTTCCAGCAACTTATTGCCCTATTTAACATTAATAAAACCATACAGCGTGTCTACCGCCAGCGTACAGCCGATCACACGCCCATTTTATATAGTATAGACGTTAACTTCGACATTGCTATCCCTAACTTTGCAGGTGGAGTAAATATTAGTAGCGCTAGTAATTATACCAAAGCATAAAACAAGGCCAATAGAGAGGGCGCCAACAATAACAGCTAGGATGGTGCCAGTAACAACAGCAAGGATAACAACAATAGAGAGGATATTAGTGGCGTCAGAATATAAGAAGGGTAGTAAGGACAGATATTATAAACTTTACTAGCAGTAAGACCCTTAACTAGGGACACTAGATAGAAGTTAAAAGCAGCAGTAGCTACAGGCCTTTAGCATTTACAATTTTGCTACAGCACTAGATAAAATACGGCATATTATAATATTATATATTATAGCCAAATAAGATGGACTCTTACTAATTATAATCTCCAAAATAGATAAGCGTATTACGGTAAAGATAGCCCAATTTATTAAGTCTAGTAATCCTAATTTCTATCCCTTATAGGCTAGCGGTTAATTAATACTAATCCATAATTCTAATTTTAAGTACTTAACTAGTTAGATTATAGTCTAGATATCTCGCTAATAACTACAACTATTATTAATTACTCTCCGTATAGTATAGGCCGCCTCTATTTTTGCTAAACTATAATAACCCTAAATAGTATTATCCGTATCACTTCCAGTAATACGTATCGCTATTGCAATAGTATAGGGGGTAACTGATTTTAATTAATGCTTATTAATTCTCCTATTCTATAGGTAGAATTTAGTGAATTTCCTAAGCTCGCTTAGCTTACGTAATTAACCCCTTTTAACTTATATTCGCAGTCAAGTTGCCGCAAATTGCCCTAGATTGCTGTCACGTGATGGCAAGTTGCGGTTATATAACTATAAAAATATAACCTTAATTAGACAAGTATCTAATCCTTTTCTCGCTATAGCTGCCGCCAAGGCAACGCAACTTAACGCCCTTTTCTACTTATATTAGGCAGTTCCCTAACCTAGACTATACTATTCCTGGCATTAGCACGCCCTTACCATATCTCAAGACACTTGTCGCTAAGGCTATAGGTCCTTAAAATAATATTTATCCCACCCCACTAGCTACTAGCTAGTAAAACACAGGACAAATATAATATCTATATAATTGCCCCCAATAGAAGAGCCTGTAGTAAAGGCGATTTACTATACCACACCTAAATGACCTAAGATTGTATATATAGGCAATAATCTCAGGGCTTCCTAGTGCGATAGGAGGTCTCACTATAAGGCAAACTTAACTAAAGTCACTATCTCCACGTAGATTAGATTAACTGTAATTAATTAATGCCTTCTAGCCCGCCTAGCGAAACATGTCGCGCTAGTAATAGGGCTAGATAAACATTAGTAATACATTACAATTATAATAGACACCTACATACTATCTCTATAGATAGCCGTAAATACAGCCTAGCCTACCCTATAATGAACTGCCCTTAACAGAGCAGCCCTTAAGGCCCCATTGTTTCGGATAGGCATAGTCTCTATATAGGCGGCCTATATCCACTCCTTATTACAATCTACCCCGGCCTCTAAAAACATCTTAACTAGCAGCTGATATTCAACTATGCATAGGCCTTAAGGCGTATTAGGCAGCGACACTAGACTTAAGGCCACGTCTATGCTTAGGACTAAGTTTGTACCATCTAGTTACCGCCTACAAAGTAGTATAATAAGTCGTTCAAGATTGCAGCCGCAGTTCTATATATGGCTAAGCGGGGACAAGTTCTGCAAGTTTATAGTAGCTGCATGCCCCCTTTCCACATCTACTATATAGTTTATGCCAGGCCGCCCTAGCACCTTTATCTTTTTACGCATATTTAACTATGCGCGGGCTAGCATATTCTGTATAGCCTTATATACCTATAGCGCTAGTGCCTTCTTGCATTCTACTACCTAACGGATAACTTTCTGGATCACCTACTCGCGCAGCAAATCGTTTAGTTATCCGCGAAATAAAATATATAGGATATTGTCCTTAATAATAACCTGCTTAAAAGTCCACTTAATAGTATTAAGTCTCTTCGCAGTAATACCTAAGCCAGTAGTGAGCTGTATGTCTTTTCACGGGTCCACGGCTCTTGCAGAGTTATACTATACTGCATTTGCGGCATACCGCTGTCACATATCGCGTCCCATTATAAAAGATAGTCTAGTATCCTAAGTAGGGAATAGTAGTATTCAGAATCCTATGCTTAGTATAGTAAAGAGGTGGCGCGATATTAGTAATAAGTAGAGCCCCCTAACCCAACATAACGCGATCTGGCGTAAATTAGCGTAAAATATATTAGGTTGCGCTATCTAGCGCGTTAATATCTACGGACATCGCTATACTCTTACTTATAACATAGCACGAGCTATAAACACTACTTTAAATATACGGTTTTATACGGATATTATATTTAGCCCCCTTCCAACTAAACTACAGCAAGTTACAGTTTAATGCGGCAATTTACAAATAAGCTCTATCCAATAGCAATATAGAAAGTGCGGGACTAAAGTAAAAAGTATAGGCGGTCTAACCCGTTATAAACAATATTGTCTAAGAAAACAGAAACGGAAGAAGGATAGATACAAGGCCGTTAATATTAAAGAGACAAACAGTAATATACCCTTACACTATTAAAGCTTAGAGGAGCATTAGACAGCCTATTATAGGGCTAAGCTAGAGTAAGATAATAAGTGGTTACTTATACAATATATAGACGATAATATACCATGCCATTAAACCTCGGAAGGGCATTAAATAACCAATTATAAGGCCAAATTAGAGCAAGATAATAAGTAGCCACCCGCACAAGCTCTAGGCGATAATATTATTAATAAGCTAAATAATAGGGCTGCGGATATGCACTATAACAATAATTCTATAATATTTAATAGGGTGCATAACCTGGCAACAGTTAAGACTAATTAGTAAACTTTAACTGGAATATCTATAGACGTCTTTTAGACCGAAACATTTAAAGAGGCTACTGGCTATACCATAAGAAAGCCTTTAGAACGGAACCAAAGAAATCCACAAACTGTAGACAATACTGCGGCAGTATATAACATTATGCCGCGTATTAAACATACTAGCAGTGCACTAGATAAGACACCTCCCCCATTTTATCTATTTGGCAGTAAGGTAGAATATATATAGGTCTTATAGTAAGTAAGCTATAGGACTTCTAACCGCGCTATTAACGAGTGGTTTAACGATATTAGGCTTTAGGGAATATTTGCCAACCATTTTTCTTACTAGAGTGCTAAAGATGTTAAAGCAAAACTACTTTTAAAACGGATGCAATCCGAGAGCAAGCAACTACAGTGGATTGAAACAATTGTAACTATAGGGGACTAGCAACTGCTAGTACGTTACCAAAATGCTCTAGAGATTATGTCCCTCCTTATTAGTCACGGCCCTTTCTAAAGAGACATAACTTTCTTGCCAGTAAGATAGTACTTATTAGCAGGAATAAGAATATACAATAAGCTTAACACGGCAGACTAGTAGTAGGAGATGTAAGAGTAGCTACTGCTTAGCGCAACTGTAGTGCTGATTATATTAGCTAGCGACAAGACCCAACTAACACAACACACTAGTGGTAAGAAAGTATAGCCGCTCTATATTTTAATTAGAAATATTAAACTGTGTATTTAACAATCTGTAAATTAACCAGCCCTATTACTACTTATATACCTCCCAGTCCACATACCTGGCAACCAAACAATATAACTAGCGGTATAATATAAGGCCCTCGCGGCCATTCTTAAATGTATACTTTAGCAACAACCTTACTACTTATACAGTTATGCTAATAATGCCTACAGCATTAGAGAAAGCTGGTAAAGAAGGAGTATATCTCCTATACGCGGATAGCTAGGATCGACACTACTTTCCACTTCTAGCTATATTTATGGCTAATTATAAAGAACAGGTCACGCTTATAGGTATTAAAAGTAGCCGCAAATATTCGATTTGTTATATATATATAAATAAACAGCATAATCTAACAACTGCTATCTAGCGACTGTGGCCGTTCCGTATATACTAATTAACAAAAGACCAAATACAAATGTAGTAGGAAGGTTGCGATACTAATAAAAAAGATAACTTAGATTATATTCGGCCGTTTCGCAACTTTATATAGGGCTATAATCTATCTAATATCCACAAGATAATGGCGCCTAATTTCCTACACTAGGTACTTAAAGGCCTTACTAGTAAATACCTTATACACTAGATTAAGGGGCTTATACAAAGCAAAATACAGGCTAGAAAATATTGGGGCCTCAACATCCTACGCATAGATAGTTGCGGCTAGGAGATATTAAATATTAATACACTTATTACCACCTGCTTTGTACAGGTGGAGCAATTTACTAATATAATAGTATAGGATAGCTGGGCAAATATCAGCTAATAGACAGGAAAGATATATAAATCTCTATTACAACAATTGGTCCTTACCATAGCACCCTTACTAAAACAGAACGAAGGCGCCATGCTATTTATCTAGGTGTTTATGGACTTTACTATACTATCTTAATATATATTACACGACGAATTAACCATTAGGTACCTAGCATTAGCTATTTATAGAATAGATAAGATAAAGGATATATTCCTTCCATTTTAACTAAGCAAGGTAGGACTACTACACTTTAATATTCCTAAGCTGCATGTTATTACCTACTATCCAAAGAGCATCTAGCGACTAGGGGCAATTAGAGGCATAGATATAGAGTATTTAAAGCAAGCATATAAGCTATAGAAGGCATTCTACCACAGGACCAATAAATAGAACAACTATAAAGAGCAGATGCTACAATATAACACTATATATCTTAACACAATGCTTCGGAACGAACTCGAGCTATAGGCGTCAACTAATATAATCGACACGGCAGACCTAATAAACGCAATATAAATAATACAACTAGGTCCTATAGTTAATGTATATGCACATTACTTGTATATATGGAACTTCGACAACTATACAGCTTAGACACTTTAAAACTAGAGAATCAACATATCTATCTAGCATATAGTTAAGGAGGTACAGCGCTAGATAGAGATCACCGACCTTATATCTAAACTGGCCCCCTTTGTAAGGGAATGCCGTAAGCAGATTAACAGAATCCGGCAAATAGACTAGGACGTTAACCGACTAAAGGCCGATAATAATTGGGTGTTAAAGATACCCCTAAATATCCATTATAGCGTCATATACTATATTCGCCTTAGGAAGGACGCCACTAACACCAATAAGCTTAATAAGGTGTTTGCTTAATGTACCCCATTATAAGCTAATACTAGAGCCCCCCACTATAATGCTATAATAGTGCGAGAATACGAGCAGGCAAACAATAGCCTCTATAATAATAAAGTGGGAAGGCTTTGTCTGCTACTCACAATCCAGGATACTAGGTAATTAGATAGCGAGGGCAAATACCTAAAATACGCTAGTGCGTTAGTAGAGACCCTCTAAGTTTATAATAGTAGCAAGATTAACATAAAAACCGGAATGCTTAGAGTGTAGAGCATAAAGCTATTTAACAACAGGACAAAACGCACGCTGAATACCCTCTAGATATATAATATTAACCATATTACAAGGCCTATCTCACTTATACTAACAGACATTAACGTCACAGACTATTTCTTTATAAACAACTACAGCGATTAGGATATATACAATACTATATATAACAAAGACTTTAAGCAAATAAATAGGGCATAGGTAAATGCATATATAAGAAAACAGGCTTGCACTAGGCGGTAAATAAATATAACTAAGCCAAAATAGCGGCAAGTTGCGACTAGCAGCGCCGGATTATAATAAAGGGGTAAATTACCGCGACCATAACAAACTAGAATATAATACCACCATATATTACCCTTTATACGCTAGCTACCCTTTATATCCTATACACTATACCCTCTACCTTAAGAGTAGGTAAATATTGCGAGGAACTAAGCTTCTATATAGTATAGAAAAAAATATCACATAAAGTAGGACCCTATACCATAGTAAGGCAATCTAATCGCCCCATTATAAAGCCTAATAAACAGTTAGGCCGCCCTCCCAACTCATTATTATAAGTTAGTTAAGGCACTTTTCTATCTATACTTAGTAAGAAAAACTTAATTTATACCATAAAAGTTAAACGGGTTGTTATTTAAAGTATATTAGGTATAAGACTCCGGACCATCTAGTGTCTCCTAGGGAAGTAAGGTGTATATAAAAGCCAAATAGTTCTACTAGACTAATATACTTATCCTCTACCCATCCCGTAGAAAAGTAAATAAAGATACTATAAGTTAAGTAGTAGCTCCTAAGATAATCTAGATCTTAAAGGGGATAATATTAAGCTCTATACTATAATTGTCTCTATTAAAAGGCAAGGCTGTTATTAATATTATTATATGCCACAGTATAACCTATTATTATTAATTTTAATAACATTATCCTAATAGACAGTCCTATTCTTGTTAGATAAAAGCCCGCAAACCCTAAGCAACCCCAAGATATCCAAAACCCACACTTAAAAGAAACGCATGCGTTACTTAGATAAATAACCGCTATAGGGTAACTTCAGACAACGTATAAAGCAGCCACTTAGCCCGGTTAATATAAAGATATACAGTATTGCTCAGACACGTCTTATCGTATAAGTAATAACAGGCTCTATACCTAAAGAGCTCTATCTCTCTCCCTAGCTAGAAACAAATATAAGCGGTCTAAACACACTAATAAAGCAGACGTGGAAAGAGGCGATTGCTATTATAAACCATCACAAAAGCCTAATAAATAGAGCATTAAGTATACCACCAGGGCCAGCGGCACGTAAGGTTCGCAGTCCTTAAATTTAGTAGCACTATACTAACCAATTTTCTAGTTATACAACCAGCTCAGCGTATTTTAGTATACTATAATAAATATAGTACGTGATACCATTGCTAGGAGCTATAACTGCCTTAAACTAGATACTAAGGCTATAACAAAGAAAGTAAAGAAACTACTTAAGGATAACCGCTTTACGCTTAGTAGCCCAGTTAGTACTTTGCCTTTTACTATACCTAACTAACTAAGGCTAGAATGGAGAGATAAGATTTAGGGCGCCGATTATCGCACGCTATATTAAGCGCGTGTTCTTTAATACTAGGCTAAGGTCACTCGCCCTTAATAAGAATAGTACTGACCTTTTCTCGCCTATTACAGCTAATACAATATGGCTTATATACGTAGCAATTTAATATACGCTTAAGGACTACAGAAGCGGAATATAGGTAATTTATAAATTTAAAGCTAACGCTACAGTTATAGGTAAAACTATAGAAAGCCTCTTACTATACTTACTAAAGCGTATTATAGATAGTTGGGAGCAACTATAGAATACCTAAAAGAGCTACCAACCTAAGTATAATAAAAGGCTACGCAGGCTACTTCTACAATATATTAACAAGATGCGGAACATAACCAGAGACAAAATGCTATAGACTTAGTAGGCAATCAACAATCCTTTTAAGGATATTATAGAAGATCTAGAGGAACTGGATCCCAAGTATAATAATAGGTTTACTCAACAACCGCATACTATAAGTGTAAACACATAATATTACATTAATCGCATTATAACGTCATATCGCGATACTCGCTATATGCTATAGCACTTCGCTGCTGTTTCCTATGTTACAATATCCCGCCATTTTAATTGTTCTACGCGGCTAATAAAGATAATATAATAGGACAACGGTAGCCCAGCGCATTTGTTGCTAAGAATAAGCCCCAAAACTATATATAAGGTCTCCTTCTCGCAGTATACTAATAAGACGATTTTAATGCCATATAACTATAACATTAACGCTATCTAAGCGCGCCTTAAACAAATTCAAGGTAACAATAAACAGAAAACAGGAATTAATCACCGCATTTTATAGTATACTTTCGCCGGCAAGTCCAAGGTTATAGATATTACGGATAGTGCTATACTAGAGGATATAAAGGCCCGCCTATAGAGTAGAGATAGACGGGTAACACTAAAATTTACTAACAAAGAGAATAAGAGTAGAGAAGGCAGCGGAATTAACAAGGAAAATAACAGCGAGAATAAAAACAATTAGGGGTTTAATAGTACGGTAGTACTATCACGGCAGAACTAATATAAATATTAAACTTAAAATAGCAGATTAACTAAAAGGCGTTATTAGGCGTATTAAGGTTATACTATACTACTATTAGGTCAAAATGTGTTCTTTATATAGTGTATACCAGGCACGTAGAATAAGCAGAGAACACCAACTATATAGAATAAGCAAAGAGTACTAACTGCACAGACTAAGCAAAGTATACTAATTACGCGGAATAGGTAAATACTACCAACCGCGCAGACTAAGTAAATACTATTAAGTATGCGGGATAAACACTTAATAACAACCGCGCGGGAAGAGTAACGCTTATCTATTGCTTAAAGTAAGCAAAGTATACTAATTGCGTGGAATGGGTAAATACTACCAACCGCGCAGACTAAGCAAATACTATTAAGTGCGCGGGATAAGCACTTAATAACAACCGCGCGGAAAGAGCAACGCTTATCTATTGCTTAGAGTAAGCAAGATATATAAAATGCGCGAGGAGGGCATTATACGTTAATTGCGCATTAAGTGCAAAAAAAGCTTAATAGAATAAAGGCACTACTTGCCCGGGTGGCTGCAAATGCGCAATTAGCTGCACCGCGTTATTGGTTTCTATTAAATGCGGCAATGTGCCGCTCCTTAGTCGATACCATACGCTACACGTTGCAATGCGCGAAATGCGCATTTGGCTACCAAATGCCGCCAAATGCTGCAAAAATGCTGGTAAATTTTTTCCTGACGTACGCGGATCCCAATTACTATTAGTTAATTCTATAAACTTAGACGACTTATTAGCTAGTAACACTATCTAGTTAAAGCAGGGAGGTAAAAAGGAAGACAAGCAGAAGCGTATAAAGATAAGAAATAAATTTTTCTAGCTATATAATGGTTACAAGTATATTAAGGAAACACTATATAAGTATTTCGCCAAGCCTAACGCTTTAATTACTGCCAATACCAATAAGGGCTCCTACTATAGTTACTATAATAACTCCCTTTAGTTAAGAACGCCCAAACGTAAAATATATAATAAAAAGGGGGTAAATCTGGATACTAAAAAGAATTATATCCTTAAGAGACTTCAGACGTGGGCTCAAATATTAGTAGTACCTACAGCCATTAGTAGATCTACTCTATTTCCAACACATTACACTGTTGCCGTTCTATATACTATGCTATATTAAATAGCATATCAATCTCACCTAATTACTATACGCGAACACCTTAACAACTACATAAACAAATAGGAGCACGCAGATCTACTATCTAAAAGTCTATAGCAGGAGCTACATACGGCCGGTCTTAAATATAATTATATACTACACCCTTCTTCATAGGGTGTAGATGCGATATTTAGGATTTTTAGTATTAACTCAACGCCAAGCCAGAGTTAAACTTTATTAATTAACTCCCTGTTTAATGCTGCCATATCTACCACTACCACCAGTCAAGCTATATCAGTTGCTACTATATCTGCTATACAACCGCGACTCTCTTTAAGCCTACCCCCGCGCCAGCCTCCTCTGCGTAATACTTAGGTGCTATTACCTGCAAGATATAGCCTATTAAGCTTATAAAGCCTAAATATATAATACATCTAGAACACACTAGATATAAGAAAGAGAAAAAGGTTTTAGTTATTATTATAGTTATAAAGGGAAGGTAAGCTGTTACTATTCTAATAATATTTTTGCACTCTATATATGTTCTGCTAAGCCCCCTTACTAATAAGCTATTTAATATATATATAGTGGTATATAGAAAGCTTTGGCTTTATAACCAGATTAATATTACTACCGTTATAGGAAATATAGAAGGGCAAAGCCAGACACTAAAAGATAATACTTAATCGAGCATTATAAATAAAAGAATAGAATGACTCAAGTTATACCAGAGAAGTTGTTAATCAATAGAGGGTAGAGGAGAAATTATATTAAATTAAGGTAAGATAAGATTAAAACCTAAGCTCCTTCTATAATATATATAACCCTAAGCCTTATATATGTAATAGGAAAACAAACCAAAATAACTAAGGGGTATTTAACACTACCACATTACCTTCCCTACCTAAAAGGTTGTCCCCTAATATTTCCTTATCTCTTCCTTAGTAGGTGATAAATACCCTAAAAAAGAAGACGCCCTAACACCTAATAGTCTCCCAACTTCTCTAAAGCTGCCTATACTCCCTCCTTAATTATCGCCTTCGCTTCTTTCGCGTTATCCTTATCCGCAATACCTTCTGCTTTAAGTTCTGCACTTACATCCTCTTGCATATTAACAGTATTAGCTTAGAGGCTTAAGAACACTCTTTCCTAAGCAGTAGCCATTTCTGCTTAGACCGTCTTTTACGCAGGAGATTGTGAAACACTAAAATTAATTACCTATTCTTTTAAGGTAGCACCCTTTCCCAAAATCAGTAAAGGCGTTAGGTGGTATAATACTACTAGTTTATTAGTACTTTCCAGAGCATAAATAAATGCCGGTAAATATTTAGAAGCAACATCCTAGTAACCACCTTCTTTAAGCTTCCCTGGATCCTTTAATTCCTGGTTAATTTCCATAGGCATTACTTTGTCAAAGATATTAGGGCCGGGGTTTAGAGTAGCAGTTTTAATGTTTTAAGGTGTAGCAGCTCTATCCCCGTCTTTAGAGCAACCTTTAAAACCATAATTAGTTAATAGGGGAGCGCTAGAGGCTTTATTAACTAAATCGTCTTTATATTCTAGTTCCGAAACCAAGCCTTTAGGGTATTCTAGGTCATCCGCGGGACGCCTATAACCTTATTCTTTCGCTAAAAAGTAAAACTTAGCCCCAAACACTTCTCGCTTAAATTCTTTTAGCTCTATAAAGCTGTTACAAACAGCCTTAGCAATATATGCCCTATATCTTTCCCGAAATGCTTTATATTTATTATTTAAGGTAGGATCTAGGATTATCTGCTGTTCTGCCCTTACTTAAGAATTATCCTATAAAAGTCTTCCAACCAAAGCATTTAAAAGAGCACTCTTTGCCTATAGCTGTATATAGGCTAGGAATTTATATAGAGGAATACTAGTAACAGGTTCGCCAGTAGGAGTTAATACCAGGGGAAGACCAGCCAGATTCATCTATACAATCTCCTACTAGCTCTTAAGCCCAGGGATTTCTAATTTTCCAGTGTTTAGTAGGATTGCAATTAAGTCTAAAGTAACAATTAAGCGGCTTAATATTGCTTAAGATGCTCCTTATACAATAATAGCTTTTATAAACTATACTTCTCCAGTTTTTAACGCAATGGGCATCTAGTTAAGCTTAAACTTTTTAGCATTAGCCTTAGTCCAGGCTATCTCTATATTCTTAATACGCCCCCTACTGTTAAGTTCTCTGCGCGCTTAAAGCAAATCTACCTATTTTAGTATGTACTAATATATTCTGGGGAGGGGTTCTATATAAGACTAACTCCCCTCCTTAATTAAGGAAACACAAGAATAAAGCCAGCTATCTCCAGAATTTAGCCCTCCTTTGCGTACCTAGAGAAGATTAATTTTCAAGTTCCGTTTTTTTAGAAAGATGGCCATTAAGAAACTGGAGCGTATAGCTTAGATATATAATAAAACGAGTAGCATTATTAGTGCGTAAAGCTATGGTGTGTCTATAGTGCTCTAGATCTATACAAACCACCTATTATAGCAAGGAATAACATATAGTCTAAAGGATACCATCTTTCTTTTCCCCAACAGTCTTTCACAAATGGTGCGCGTATATATTAAACTCTTCCTTAAAAATATCTAGAATTCTAACATCTTCCCACCATTTAAATAAATCGGTATGGTGGATTCCAAGTAGGTCCTATTCTATTTCCCCTTTTAAGCCTAACACAAGCTTTCTTAATCCTACGCAGTCTACTAGATAATCGCTAGGCTATATAGCAGAATAAGCGTAAATTCCAAGGTTATCGTTTGCATGCTTTAGGCGACTATTCTTTTTAAACCAGAAATAGGAGCTTTTAGCCGTCTAGAGGATGTTAACAGTATTATAGTTCTTAGAGACTAAGTGGATTTGTAAATATAAATTAGTAGAAGAAACGCTAGCATCCAATCCTAACAACCCTACCATTTTCTAAAGATGTATCTAATATAACGCACGGACTTCTGTTCCATTTCCCTACTAGGCCGCAATAAATTGGTATAAAATAGAAAAGATACTATCTTCTAGCTCTTTAGAATTAAGAGCCTTAATCAATTTAGCTGGTATTTTAGAATAACACAAGCATTTTATTTTCTACTTTGGCCGTGCTTTCCTAACAATTACCTCTCTATTAGCTTTAGTAATTACTGCTACTTTTCCCTTCTACCTATTAGCTTTACTAGAAGCTTAAGGTTCCATAGGTCCTATCTTTAGCTTCTTTCTTAGGGATTTCTTAGAAGCTTTCTTAGTCCTACATTTCTATAGGGAGCAGGTAACGAGGTCATCTTCTAAAGACGTAGATTTATTAGATTCAGAGTCTTGTCCTTACGCTTTAGGTACCTTGCCTCCAAATAGAAACAAGCTACGCAGCATCTTTATATTTAAAGCTTTAACCTTCTTAAAAGGTAATAGTAAAGGTGCTAGAGTAACTAGCTCTAGTGCAGATTCCTCTTTAGTTTTAATAGTTAAGGCTAGCACTAAAAGCTTATAGCCCTGGCTTAGATAACAAACGAGCTTCCATTTCTTAATTAACTCCTTATTAACTACCGATCTAAATTTATAGGCGGTGAGAAAGTCTAAGGGTATTAGGTATAGGGTCCTTAAGATCCTAGCCTTTAAGAGTTCTAGGCGGCTTAGTATTGCATTATTAATTATTTTTAACGCATCCTTCCTAAATATCTAACTTCTTTTTACCTAATTAATAAAGATATAGATGCTTTTTAGTACGTAATATATATAGAAGAGCTTATAGGGACCTTCTAAAAGTTCCTCTCCCCACTTCTTCTTAATTGTATTTCGCACTGCCTTAATCTTATTAATCTTATAGGTAATCTTAGAGAGCTTTTTAATGTCCATAAAGGCGTTTTCCTAATCTTTATTTCCTAAATTTCCCTTAAGCTTATTATCCTTCTTAATCTCAACCATCGCATTTTTTATAGCCTTAACCACATTATGCTCCTAGTTCATAATAGCCTATGTTAAACTATAATAGATGTTTACGTGCTAATTAACTAGGTGGCTCTAGGCGGCCCTAAGGATAACCTCTATTGTCTACGCCTTTCCTTAGTATGCGAGGGCCATTAACTAGATAGTAGGAGGCAGAGGAGGCAGAGAAGGCAAAGGCGGCGCCTTTCCTTTTAAGCGGAGTTCCATAGTTCTAGACATTTTTACAGTAATATTTTATGTGCGTAACAGGCGTATAGGTGGTATTTTAAGACAAGAGTTATAATAATGTTTTCTTAACATAAGAGAAAAGTAAATAGGCGCGTATGGCTAAATAAGATAAGATAACAAGAAATCAAAATAAAGGCCTTATAGTATTTTCCAGAAAAAGGTAAATAAAAAAGGACTATTATATAAATTATTAACATGTCAAGGAACTTTGACCAGCAGTTAAAGTTATCTAATTAGTTAGATTTTCCTTACCAAGACTTTTACATAACAATAGCATTAGTACTAAAATTTTTAAAAGAGTAAACAAGAATTAAATAATGCTTAACTTTAATCTCTAATATGCTTGACTAAGGTTTCTTAAAGTAAAGTAGCTCTTCTCCTAACTTAAAAGGAAATAAAAATACTAAATTAAAAATTACAGAGCGTGAAAATGTAAAATACTTATAAGAAATAGTTACTGGTAACAAGGATAAAAGGAAGAAGACTATATATAAAGTTATTCTTTATAAAAGCAGTTGCTAAGACTAAGGATTTAAAACCAGCTTTAAAAAAGTAAACTCTTTTCCTAATTACTTATGGCAGTGAGGTAAGATAGGAGTGCGGTAGAAGACTTTTAGCCTCTATAAGTGCTAGCTATTATAGTGCTAAGTGTTCCTTAGATAAGCCTTACTTACAATTACTTTATGCGTTCGTTATAGAGATAAAGAGAAGAAAGAGAAAGAGTTGCTACTTATAGTAACAGATATCCTAAGTAACGGCTTACCTATAGAAGAATCTTTATAGAAGACCGTCTCTTAATAGAGCTATAATCCTTAAGACGTAATAAGATTATAATATAATTAGAAGGAAGGAACACATACAAAGAATAGGTAGAATTAATTATAACTATAAAGTGATCTCGGTTAATTACCATTTATAAAGGCTTCCTCTCTTACTTCTTTCCTTCTGCTTTCTTTCCTTAGAAGGATTTAATTAGGCTTAGCTTGTATAATCCTTATACTAACAAAGCAGTACGGTGCTGTACTGGTGTGGCAGGAAACTGGCTGTTTGTCTTTTAGGAAGCTTAAATATTATACTAATACCTTTATATACGTTCCTTCCTTCCTACGGTGTCCATTCTCATTATATATTTGTCGCACTACTTCCTTTTAGTATTTCTCGCTATCTACTACTCTTCGCTATATCTTATATAAGCTCTCCACGCTAGATATATAACACCTATCTTAACGCTATAGTACTCGCGTGGTATTATAGCTCCCCTAACTATTTTATTACCTTTACGTATAACCTACGCTAGTAGGAAATCTAGGCAGGGCTAAAAGTAGGCTAAAGTATAAGGGACTACCTAGATCTAGTAGATTATATCTTCTAGATTAAGCTAAAGTAACTATAGTATAAGATTTTAAAGTCCTGCATTCTAGGTAATACTACTATAATTTACTAAACTATTAAGTTTTAGAAGCATAGGCTCCCTTATATATATATACTAGTAATTATAGAGCCTATCTTACGGCTAGTAATTATAAAAGATATTAATCTAGTTATATATATAGTATCCTAGGTAAGACGCTCCTCTAAGGCCTAATTAGGCTAGATTATAATAAACTACTAGCTTTCTAGATAGATTATAAGCTGCTATATAGGAATAGAGCGGCTATATATATAGTACTTGTAAATCCTCTATAGAGCCTTATACGCGGTAATATATAGGGCGTCTATATACTCCTTAATTTTATCTATAGGGTACTATGGCTTAGCCCTAGCCACCTAGGCTTCTAGGGTTATAGTAGCATAATTAGGGCCTTTATATATATACTTAAACACGTACTTTATAGCGTAACATCCTATATAGGGCTCTACGTTAATATACGCGTTAAAGTGGGTTAAAAAGTACGCGTTATAAGGCGCTATATCTTTACTACTATATATATAGCTCTAGCTAGGCTATATAAAGGTAGGACTATCCTATAGGCGCTTATATAGCGGCTTATTATTATTTCTAACTATAATTTCCTCTTAAAAGGTATAAGTGATCTAAAACCTATAATTTCTATTATATATATAGGGCGCGGAGGTATTATAGGTACTATAAGGGCTATATAGTATATTATAGGTAACAACATTATATAAAAGTGGCTCCGCTATTAGGTCTAGAATATCCGTCTAAATAACTATACTTATAGAGTTCTTTGCGGAGAATATAAACTATTATATCACTATATTATATAAAAACGTTAGAGTGGTAGTAGGTGGGTATAGCTCTAAATTTAAGATATCTATATGGAAGCAGTAACAACACCAGAGGCTCCACCCCTTCCACTGCTTCTACCCTTCTTCCCGCCTATCTCACCACCTGCTGCTCTACCTGCCCTACCTTTTCCACGGCTAGCACGACTTGGGTAAGGCTTAGGAGCCCACGTAGGCAAAGCATATACTTAGTTAGCTAAGCGGCACTTACTACACACGTACCTAAGACTTCTATTAGTATAAAAGGCCGAATAATATATTCTACACACTAACTCCCACGCAGCATATTAGGCACAAGCTACCGGGGCTAGCTCGCTGTATAGACCATTTATTATACGGGCGCAAGACCCTTAAGATAGCAAGACTCTAGGCTATTCCACAAAGCCTAGCTCTGGTAACTAAACTGTCTAGTAGTAGTATTAATGGCAGTAGCATTTATTAAGTTAAGTTAATACTGCGTAGGGGATGGGAGGCCAGTAGTAGCAGCAGGAGGAGTTGGCGCAGGGCCAGAGAGAGGAGTAGTAGTGGCTCTAAAAGCATAATTAATAGTAAAACGCCAGTGTTAATATAATATAATATACCTAAGCCCGCCGGCAGGCCCGCTACGTTTAAGATTCTCCTTATCTAAGAAGGAATATCCTATACGTCTCTAGAGCTGGCTACTTAGTAAGAGCGCGAGGGGCGAGACAAGCGGCCAGATAACGCCGGCGTAGAAAATAATAGTTACGGAGGCTATTACAGAGGCCACTATAGAGGTAGTAGAGAAAGCGGTAGAAGCTATAGTAAAAGCTAAAAAAGAGGAGTAAATTTAAAAATCTTATTAAAAATCTTATTAAAGTTAAACTAAGTATCTAATGTTTTAATAAGCTTATAAGCAAAGCTATAGGTTAATTAAATCTAGCTACCTTGTAAAAGAGAAGGTGATATATAAATACTAATCTAATTATAGCAGTAAATAATAGGGAGCTAGTATAGAAGGGCAAAGCCTAACACTAAAAGATAATACTTAATTAAGCATTATAAGGGGAATGGGACTAGATAAGTCACACTAGAGAGGTAGAAGAATAACTAGAGGGTAAGTTAAATTATTTTTAGGATAAGGTTAAAGCCTAGGTTCCTTCTATAATATATATAACCCTAAGCCCCCTATATGTAATAAGAAATAAACCAAAATAACTAAGAAGTATTTAACACCACCCCTACCTAAAACATTATCCCCTAATGTTTCTTTATAGACCCCATTTAGTAGGTAAGAAACGCTTGAAAATAGAAAGAAAAAACAACTAAACACCTAGTACTCCTTTAACTCCTCTAAAGCTACCTATACCCCTTCCTTAATTATCGCCTTTATTTTTATCTATATTATCTATACCTTTCACCTTAAGCTCTGTATTTATATTATCCTATATATTAATAACACTAACCTAGAGTTTTAAAAACACCTTTTTACGGGCAGCATCTATTTCCACTTATATTGTCTTCTATATAGGAGGTTAGAGACCACTGGAATTAATTATCTGTTCTTTTAAAGCAGTACCTTTTTTTAAAATTGGTGAAGGCGTTGGGCGGTGTAATACTATTAGCTTATTAGTATTCTCCAGAGCATTAATAAATGCCGGTAAATATTTAGAAGCAGTATTTTAGAAACTATCTTCTTTAAGCTTGCTTATATCCTTTAGCTCCTAGTTAATTTCTATAGGTGCTACCTTATTATTAAAGATATTAGGACTAAGGTTTAGCGTAGTAGTCCTAGCGCCCTAAGGCGTAACAGCCCCAGCCTTACCTTTAGAATAGCCTTTGGAACCATAATTGGTTAGTAGGGGAGCGCTAGAAGTTATACCGGCTAAATCATTTTCGTATTCTAGATTTAAAACCAAGTCTTTAGGATATTCTAGGTTATCTACAGGACGCTTACGCCCTTATTCTTTTACTAAAAAGTAAGACTTTATCCTAAATACCTCCCGCTTAAATACCTCTAGCTCTCCAAAGCTCTTATAAACAGCCTTAGCAATACACGTCCTATATCTTTCCTAAAATACTTTATATTTATTATTTAATAAAGGATCTAGGATTAACTATTGCTCTCTTCTTACTTAAGGGTCGTCCTATAAAAGTCTCCCAACTAAAGCATTTAAAGGAGCACTCTTTGCCTACAGCTATATATAGGCCGGAAACTTGTGTAGAGGAGCATTAGAAATAGGTTCGCCAGTAGGAGTTAATACTAGGGGAAAATCGTCTAGATTCATCTATATAACGGCCTACTAGCTCTCAAGCCCAGGGATCTCCAATCTCTTAGTATTTAGTAGGATTGCAATTAAGTCTAGTATAACAATTAAGCGACTCGATATTGCTTAAGAGGCTCCTTATACAACAGTAGCTTTTGTAAACCGTACTTTACTAGTCCTTAACGTAATAGGCATCTAGTTAAGCTTAAACTTCTTAGTATTAGCTTTAGTCTAGGCAGTTTCTATATTCTTAATACGCCCTCTACTATCAAGTTCCCTATATTCTTAAAGCAAGCCTACCCATTCTGGTATATACTGATATATACCAGGTAGGAACTCTACGTAGGACTAACTCCCCTTATTAATTAGGGAGACACAAGAACGAAGCCAGCTTTCTCCAAAATTTAGCCCTCCTTTACGCACTTAGAGAAGGTTAATTTCTAAGTTCCGCTTTTTAGGGAGATGGCCACTAAGGAACTGGAGCGTGTAGCTTAGATATATAATAAAACAAATAGCCCTATTAGCGCGTAAAGCCACTATATACTGGTAGTGCTCTAAATCCATCCAAACTACCTACTATAGTAGAGAATGGCATATAGTCCAAAGGATACCGCTATTTTCCTCTCCAGTAGTTTTATGTAAATAATGCGTGTATATATTAAACTCCTCCTTAAAAATGTCTAGAATCCCAGCATCTTTCTACTATTTAAATAAATCAGCCTAGTGGATTTTAAGTAAGTCCTATTCTATTTCCCCTTTTAAGCTTAATATAAGCTTCCTTAACCCTATATAATCTACTTAATAATTACTAGGCCGTATAGTAGAATAAGCGTAAATCCCAAGACTATTGTTTATATACTTGGGACAACTATCCCTTTTAAACTAAAAATAAGAGCTTTTGGCTATCTAGAGAATATTAATAGCATTATAGTTCTTAGAGACTAAGTGAATTCGCAAATATAAATTTATAGAAAAAGTACTAGTATCTAGTCCTAGCAACCCTACCATTTTCTAAAGATGTATCCTGTATAACACACAGACTTCTATCCTATTTCCTTGCCAGGCTATAATAAACTATTGCAAGATAGAAGAGACACTATATTTTAGTTCTTTCTTTAAATCAAAAGCCTTTATTAATTTAACTGGCGTTTCAGAATAGCACAAGCTTTTTATTTTTTGTTTCGGCTGTAGTTTCCTAACAATCACCTTTCTATTAGCTTTAGCAATTATAGCTACCTTTCCCTTTTATCTATTAGCTTTACTAGAAGCTAAAGGTTTCGCAGGTCCTATTTTTAGCTTCTTTCTAAGAGATTTCTTAGAAGCTTTTCTAGCCTTACGTTTCTATAAGAAGCTAGCAATAAAGACATCCTCTAAAGATATAGATTTATTAAATTCAGAGTCCTCTTTATTAGCTTTAGGAACCTTACCTCCAAATAAAAACAAAGTGCGTAGCATCTTTACGTTTAAGCCTTTAACCTCCTTAAAAGGTACTAATAGAGGTCCTGGAGTAACTAGCTCTAGTACAGATCCCTCTCCTTTAGCTTTAATGGTTAAGGCTAGCACTAAAAGCTTATAGCCCTGGCTTGGATAATAGGCGAGCCTCTATTTCTTAACTAGCTCCTTATTAACTTCTAGTCCAAATTTATAAGCATTAAGGAAATCCGAGGGTGTTAGGTATAGAGTCCTTAAGATCCTGGCCTTTAAGAGTTCTAGGCGGTTTAGCATTGCATTATTAACTATCTTTAACATATCCTCTCTGGCGGTCTCGCTTTTCTTAGCTTAATTAATAAGGATATAAATGCTTTTTAGTGCGTAATATATATAGAAGAGCTTATAGGGACCTTCTAAAAGCTCCTTTTCTTACTCCTTCTTAACTATATCCCGTACTATCTTAGTCTTATTAATTTTATAAGTAATCTTAGAAAGCTTTCTAATATCTATAAAGGCATTTTCCTACTCTTTACTTTCCAAGTTTCCTTTAAGCTCTCCATCCTTTTTAATCTTAATTATAGCATTTTTTGTAGCTTTAACTATATTATACTTCTAGTTTAAAATGACCTACGTTAAACCATAATAGATATTTACGCGCTAATTAACTGGGTGGCTTTGGGCAGCTTTAAAAATAACCTCTATTATCTGCGCCTTTTCTTGGTATGTGAGGGCCATTAACCAGATAGTAGGAGGTAGAGGCGTAGGAGGCAGAGGCAGCGCCTTTCCTTTTAAGCGGAGTTCTATGGTTCTAGACATTTTTGTAGTAAGATTCCGCATGCGCAATGGGCAATTTAAAAGAAGAGTGACAATAATACCTTCTTAACACAAAGAAAGGTAAATAAGCGTATATAATTAAACAAGACAGGATAATAGGATAACAGAAAGTTAAAATTAAGATCTTATAGATTTACTAAAAAGGTAAATTAAAATAGTTGTTATATGAAATCTTAAAATGTTAAGGAACTTTAACCGCCAGTTAAAGTTATCTAATTAGTTAGATTTTCCTTGCCAAGACTTTTATATAATAATATTATTAATATTAACAATTTTTTAAAAGAATAAATAAGACTTAGATAATGCTTAACTTTAACCTCTAGTATACT
>Ga0307507_10002106_pt1 | contig 42972 bp, 10 predicted proteins | sample 7_EM_MG_FD_207223 | JGI IMG/M metagenome (GOLD analysis project Ga0307507, IMG submission 207223) | Populus trichocarpa ectomycorrhiza microbial communities from riparian zone in the Pacific Northwest, United States - 7_EM | ecosystem: Host-associated > Plants > Roots > Unclassified | place... | reverse complement strand
ACTATAAGGTGGGAGCTCTTTAGCTTCTCTATCTATTGCAATAAATAACGACGTTGTAGCTATATTATATGGGATATTAGATATGGGCAGTCGGTTGCACTTTATCCAAACTCGTCGCTTTAAATCTTACGAGTCAACCTAAAAAAGTCACTTTACATTTTTCTACCTGTAATTTTAACAACTTACTTTTATACCATAGGGTTTTTATATAAATATTCTTAAAAAGTAGCTTTAGTTATATAATCGATTAGATTTTTAAAAATATGTTATTTAGGGTAAAAGCAGGGCATTAGAAAAGGTGGGAGAGAGATACCAGTCTCAAGTCGACCCTTATACATTTTCGCACCAAAGGCCCTCAGACGGCAATCCAGACAGCTTTGTTAACTAACCCTAATTCGATCATACTAGCAAGGGTCTGGTAAAGCTATACTAGTTAAGTACTAGCGAGATTTACTGTCTTAATTGCCGGCTGAGTCGCTTACTGAGATAAGCTCTAAGCGAGTCCACGATATTTCGCAAAAGACTGTAATTGGTGGCCTAATTTAATAAAACTAAATAATATTAGAATAAATAAGTGAGAATCTAAAGTTCTATTTATAATAGATATAGGCCTTAATATAGGCCTATATTTATAGAGTCTAAAGTAATTGCTATAGATATTAACCAAAAAGAGGAATAAAGAGAATCTGCTTATATAAGCAGGAAACGTATATAAAGGACTCTTTTAGAACCATTATTATAACCCTAGTGCTCTACTAAAATAGAAGTAGATCCTTCCTAAATTAGTGCTAAACTTATTAATATATAAAAGAAATACCTTGTAATCATTTAAGTATACTATAGGTTCTATTTAACCTCTCCCTAGGCTGTAATTAATAACCTATTATAAGCTCTCTATATCGTTCCCATTTATTATTAGCACTAGTTTAAATTATTAAATGGTGTGCTATTTAAAGATTTTGCGACCTATATACAATTTCCTATTTAGGTTTAGTATTTATATTATACTAAATAAGGCCTAGCTGCTTAACGAAGTTCCTAAACTAAATTATTAGTAGTGGCTTTATAAGACTATTAGCTACTATACTACCCGTAAGAATATACTATAAGTAGATCACGCCGCTTTAAACCTTATTATAAATATAGTACTAGTATAGCTTAAAGTGCTTAGTACGCGCGTGGTAGTCGTTACTTTTAGCAAAAATAATGGCTAGTTAATTATCGCTGTACAAATATATCAGTAGTAGGTCCTTTCCGGTATAGCCTAAATTAGTAAGCAATTAATAGAGATATAGGGCTTTCTTAGCCGCATATATTATCGCTATATACTTGGCCTCTATAGTTAAGGTTATAAGTATTAACTATTTATTTAACTTATATAAAACTGGGCTACCTATTAGCTTATAAATATAGCTAGAAGTTGACTTCCTATTAACTAAATTGGCAAATACTATATCGCTATAGCCGTATAGTTATAGGTTAAGTATATTACCTAATACGCTTTCACTATACTCCCTATTGTAATTAGGCGTAGTGTAGTCTATAGTATAATAAAGCCTGTTAGGAAATAACATAGTAAACTTGTTAATAGGCTGGGTATATAGGTAAATAAAAAGGTAATAACGTAATAACTAGTAGAGTGATTACCTAATAAATTAACTCTAATTATATTCTAAGATTTACTATAAAGAGAAGAACTATCTAGGTAGGGACTGCGGTCCTTTAAATATATAATACTACACCTAAGAAATATACTAAGTACGTCGGTACCTTGATATGTTAGTACGTCCCACATATTTATATACTCACGTACTTATATACTAAGTTATATAACTTAGCTACCCCTTATTCTATAGTTTAATTAGTTTTAACGCCTCCTATATTACTACTACTAGCTTATTTATATCTTCTCTAAGTAGTCGTACTACTACTAATATAAGGTCCATAACACTATCCCCCTTCTTTTTATCTTCGTCCTTAAAGATACCTTATATCTCTAAGTCGTCTATTAGAGGTATAGCATTCCCGTTTTTAATTTAATAACCTTTATTATTTTTTATACCTCCTATTAGATCTTCCTAATCTAATCGTTATAATTAGCTTATAATTACCATCCTCTTGCTAGGTAAAGTAATACTATCTTATTCCCGTTATATGGAGAAAAAGTTAGTATATATTATAATTACGGCTCCATCTAATCGCTAACCTTCTTTTTATACTAAGTATATAAAAGCAAATATACGGTTGTCCTATAATATTTAATCTATCTCTAATACTAAATATACGTATCTTATTATTCTCTATAGGCGTCTAGTACCTTACTAAATTTATTATAGGGTCTTATATTTAATCTAAGGCCTCTTATCTTAAGGGTAAACTTGCCTTAGCCCTTACTAATATATAAAAACTTTATAATAATAAGGAGTGTATTTATACTAAAGAGTGGCAAGTATTTAATACTTAACTAGCTACTTAAACTTAGTTGCTCTATTTTAAATAGGTTTATAAAAAGGTCTAGTTAAAAAAGTAGAAGTTTATAGAATAAGGTCTAGCGGGGCTTAATATTAAAAGAATAGATTCTCCTTTAATAAAGAAGGAAATATAGTAGTACCTCCTTATAAGCATATTTTAGGCCTATATAAGGGGACTTTGTAAATAGGGGGCTATAAGGCACGATTGTGGAACAGGATAGATTGATAAGAGAGACGAATCCTTAAGGAGGTAAGGCCTCTGGTATATAACTAACGGACGTCTAAAAGGTGTTTAGGGGTTATCCTAAGGGCAACCCAAGGTGACCGCAATAATATCCCTTACATTACTCCCTCCCCTTCTTATAGTCGGCCCTTAATTGCCATTACCTTGCGGTAAAGGGAGATTATAAAGGCTTGTCCTAGAAGGGATTTAAAGAGATATTAGTATACTGTTATATATTATCTATCTATCTAACCCCTACTTTAAACTCCTAAAAACCTTAATAAGGAAAAAATATAACTGGAGAAAAGATATAAGGATTGCTAGAAGATCTATTAGAAGCCTACTAAAAGCATGCTAGAAACTACCTAGGCTAACCTAAGGGATTTTATACAACTCTACTTTTAAGCCTTTATACCGGTCTACAATTAATTGCAAGTATTATAGGCAATTTGGTATTCCTAACATGGTTCCATAGAACCTTTTAGTATAGGATTTAACGTATAGAGCCTTGGCTTATCGCCGTCTTTTAACTGCTAAGATATTAATCTATAATCCTTTCTTATAATTCCCTATATTACTAATATATTGCTTTCGTATTTGCCCTTAGGCTATTATATACAGTTAGGTAATTAATTAGTTAATTAAAGAGACTTGTCTCTTAAGATTTAGTGTATTTGTTTCCAAAATCTAGTAGTTCTGTACTATATATTTAGTATAGCTCTACTGCCTAGTAAATAGGAGGGACCTTTTATAATAGCATCTTATAGCTATTATACAATTATTAAAAACGTCTATAACGTTATTCTTTAATACTATAGTATTGTTGTATAATTTAACCTATATACGTCTTTAATTAATGTCTTAATTGCCCTTCCCTAGCCGCGTAATTAGTTTTTATAAAGAAGTAATAGCTAAATAGCTTATACGCGTGTTTCCTTCCTTTTAAATTGCGCTATTATAACGGAGTTATATTAGTAAGGCTGTGGCTATTTACTAGAAGGGTATTAGAAGGTAAAGTATAGAGACACTTTGCTTATTAAGCTGCTCCTTTTCCTTAATACCTTACTTCCCCTTATTAACCTTTTGTAAGGATGCGAAGAGACTTCGGGGAAGATTCGAAGGAATAGTATAAATTCTATCTAAATCTTAGGGTATATAGCTCTTGCTAGGAACAAGACGTTGCGTAAAGAAGAGAAAGGAATAACAAGAGAATCCTATAATTAAGTAGTCAGGGGTCTTGGTGGTCGATGCGTGCGCACGTGCGCACGCGGCCTTCGACGGACTTCGGTAGAATTCGATTGATCTGGCAGAACTTGGCAGAAGTCGATCAAGCTGGCAGAATTCGGCAGAATTTGGTCAAAGCGTCGGAATTCGTATATCGAGTGTTTCACCGAGATATTCCTACTGTAACTAGGCTAGCCCCGTTACACCTTTATCCAATTTTAGACATATCTTTAATATATTATTAAGATTTTCTTTATTTCCATTATTAATTTAATATACCTCTTTATTCTTTTACTAACTACTCTTCTAAGCCAATTCCTTAGCGTATTTTGGCCCTACCGCTATATATAGAACCCTAACCTCTACTAACCCATAACTAATACTAGTCCTGCCTAAATAACTTTATATATACGTCCTTAAAAGACTAAAAGTCTAATAAGAAGATTTTAGATACTTATAATAAGACTTACTATATAAAGTCTAATACCTTTAGTCCTTATAATTAATGCATACGCACTAAAAGCGGCAGTTATATTAAGGTGGGCTTTCCTATCCTTAATAGGTTTCTATTACTAACTTTAGGCTTTAATAGCCTAGGCCTAAGTAGTAACATTCCTTTAATATTCTTAACTACTATATTATCTAGGCTCTCTCTTACTCTAGCGCTAATACTAAGCGTCTAAGTCGGATTTAAGACTATGCCATAGCTATTTATACCGCCTATAATTTATAACAAGCTAGCTAGTAATGCCTAATTAGGGAGCAAGACTGGTATACTAAGGATAGGGTAAAGGATGGGGGTAATAAGAAGAAGGTCACCGTTTATTATAAAAAGGAGTTTATGTATATATATTAAGTTTTAAAAGAGCACAATATAATACGGTATTAGGTAGGTTACCCTTTGGGTACCTAGTAAATAGGTAACTAACAGTTACCGTAGTAAGGTCTTAGTGGTTTTAGACTTTACTAGCTAGCTAACGTCTCTATTTATTCTAGGCTTAAGCGTGGCTTTATTAACTATAAGCTTATACCTTAGGAGTTTTATTAGTACTAGTTTGGACCTAATATTAGTGCTAAGTATTTAAGAGTCTCTACTCCTTCTACACCTTATCGGCCTACCCCTATTTTTATACCTACCTATACTCCTACTAAGGGTTCTAGATCTTATTTCCGTTAGCCATTACTTAGTAGGCCAATAGATGCTAATCCTATACCTAAGGATAAGACATAGTAGCTTTTTAGATTAGGTATTTATGGTTTGGACTTATAGAATTTAGGATTAGTTCTTATATATAGTAGTACTTAAGGATCTTAATTAGTGCTTAGGAAGGCCTTATAAGGCTTTTAGGAAGGTATAGGAATACTATTCCTAATATGGACTAATAAATAGGAATACAATTCTAGCAAAATACCCTATTAATTCTATACTATATACGTAAAAAAGCTAAGAACTTGTCCTGCCTTAGGCCATAGCCCTAATTAATCCTTATAGTTTTTAGAGCTTGTCCGTTCTATATCCAATTTAACCTATTTCTTACTCTTTAGGGCCTCCTACGGCCTGCCATGAGCTTTTTTATTATAGGTTATAACAATACTATAGTATTAGAGCGCTTTCTGCAATTTATAGATTGCGGACCTTAGTCCTAATATTTTTTTAAAATATTTTTATAATAATTAAGGTAATCCTCTAGTTCCTATATAGAGTCCTTAGTAGGCTAGCTTAACTATTTAACTTTATATTAAAGCTTATTCTTAACAGACTTATAGCGTAGTATAGCTTTAACCTTATACCGCTCGCCTACTACTTTAGGGTGTTTAATTAGGCCTAGACAGAAGTTCTTTTTTAGCGGTGGTCTATACCATAGCTCTAGTAGATTTATGTAAAATACTAAATGTATATAGGTTATAGATAGGGGTAGCTAGAAATAGTAGGCTAGCTTACTAATTTATTTCTTAACTTAAAAGGGACCTAGGTATCTTATATTAAGCTTCTTTAATAGTTAACAGGTCTTAATATTTGTTAAATATAATAGAACCTTATCGCCTACGTCGAAATACTTATTTTAGTATTTACGGTTATGCCAAAGTCTTTACTGCTCTTACGCATCTTATAGGCTCTACTTTACATACTTCCATTACTTCTACCATTCCTTAAGGTACCCTTATACTCTCTAGTAAATGTCCTTAAACTTCCTAATAGGATCCTATAATTAATTATATGGCCTTAGCCAGTAATTATTAGGTACACTATTAAATCCTAATAGTTAGACGCTATAGGCAATCTAGATTAGTATAAACTAATACAATAAATATTACTTTAAGTTATAAGCGTACTCCGCGTATAGAAGTAGCTTATACTAATTATATTGCTAGTAGTTTAAATATATTTATAAATAAGACTCTAGTTCCTAGTTCTAGTATTCTATTTACCTATCTATCTATAGATAGAAAGCCATACTATAGCAGTAGTCTATCTTTAAATAAAAGTATAGATCTAATCAGTACTGGCTTATAAAGACGCTGCCCCTATTAGTAATAATAAAGTATAGTTAATCTACTTTAAAAAAGCATTTCTCCTTAATTAGGTTTGTAAACGCTTATATATTAATTATCTTATTAATAGGAAGGTATTAGACGTACTTTAAAAACCGATTAATAAGTACTAGGACTAAATTGTATATTTATTCTTACCTATCTTTTAAGAGCGGGAGATCTATAATAAAGTCTATAGCGTAATATTGCTATAGCTTTCTAGTAAGGGGAACTAATTTAAGTAAACCCTATGGCTTATACCTTTAGATTTTATATACTTAATACTTCTTATAGTGGCTAATATATTCCTTTACTTCCTACTTAAGCTTTAGCCAGTAGTATTTGCGTTAAAGTAATTCTACTATCTTGGCTTAACTATAGTAGCCGCCTAAAGAATTATTGTAATTCCTTGTAAAGATTTTCTGTTGTAAATTTGCTTCTTATAGCACCTAAACCTTACTATATCTACGCAGTAGGCCTATTAGGTCTAGTTCCTAATAGTAACGCTTAGTAGCTTCCCTTCCGTCACATTTCCAGTCTACTTCTACATTAAAGATAGTATAGGAGGCGTCCCTCTATGTTACGGGACGGGGGCGATGGCTACAAAGCGTATGTATTCGGGGAGTCTACAAGACGTTGCGCGATCGATCGTAAGGGTCGAGGGCGTAAGGAGGTGATATATCCTCGCGTAGCTGACATAAGCTGTACGCGAGGTGTACGCGAGAGCACGGGATTCTCCTATGGAGACCCCTACGGTTGGGTTCCGTGACACTACCCCCCCTCCTATTGAGGCGGAGCTCCGGCGACGCTGTGGTTACTATGTACATGTAGGGGGAAATGCTTAGGGTATCTAGAAGAAGAAATATCGTTGCAGGTGTAATGGATTCGTATAGGTGCTTCTAACTTAAAGCTTATGGGTTGCTACTATGCGGAGGTACTAGGCTATGGAGGGGAAGGAGACTGTTAGAGACTTAGTAAGGTACAAGGGTATCGCTAAGGCGCTAGTAGCAAGCAAGCTAATAGGGATTTTCTATCCTAAGGATAGAAAATCCTAATTAGCTGGCTTTTCCTTAGCGTCTGGAATCTAACCAATTAGATAACTTTAACCGGCGGTTAAAGTTCCTTAACATCTTATTAGAGTAGTTATGTGATAGTAATATATAATAATTTAGCTGTAACGGCTCCTATAGGGGATTAGGTATGAAATCTCTGCTTAGGCCTAGTTTCTGTGGATTTGCGTAGTGGAAATTGCTAATTAGATCTTTTGCATTCTTAAAGTTTTCTTATAGTTGCTATTCTGGCTAATCTATATCAAGTCCTGTGTAGGTAGCTTTATAGTAGAGCCGCCGTCCTCTACCTTTGCTAAAGTATTTAGAGTTAATAATTTGTTTAACGGTCCACTCCTTATAGTTCTTGTCCTTATTCTTATCTTAGATTAGTACTAGTAGGGCTTTAGGCTATATTTGTCCTGGTAGAGGGTTAGGCTGGTAAAGGTATAGTAGCTATAGGTAAAATATAGGCTATATCCCACAGGTGGCTAAGGCAGGCGGAAGCTCTAGTTTATATATAGCTCCTCTATTAATAACTTATTTAATCTAGTAGGGGCTAAGGTTCTTGTAGTTAAGTAACTTTATAGGTCTCTATATGGAGATATTGCGCGTATCTAACTATACCCAGTCGCTAATACGCATCTTAGGTAGTGGTGTTCTATAACAGTTAGTAAAGTAAGCCTACTTTGCTTAGGCCCAGGCCATCTCTTCTTTATAGTAGTTAAGTAGATCTTTTATACGATTTATATACTAATTAGTAAGTAGCATTTTAAGGCGTTTTCTATATAGCAGTTTCTTGTTAATAGGCTCTAGTGGCTCTATACTAGATTATAGGTAATAACCTTTATTCGCGAAAAATGGGGTAAGTCCTGTAGTAGCTAAGACGTAGTTATTTACTGTAAATTTACCTAGCGGAAAGTGGTCTACCCAGTTATCTTAACTATAGGCAACTACCTGTTATAAGTACGCCTTTATACTAGCGTTAGCGTTTTCCGGTTATCTAATAGTTTTATAGTAGAAGAATATAGACATCTTAATAGAGATACTAAGGCGTTAGTAGATCCGCCTCCATATATTAGAGTTAAATTATGTGCCTTAGTTAGACGTAATAGAGTTGGGTAATCTATATAGTTGGTAAACTTTGCGAAGGAAGGTATTAGTAACATTGCTAATAGCTATGCCTTTAGTTAGGACATAGTGGCGTTCTTTTATAAGTTGATATATTATTATAAGGATGTTTTTATAGGTTCGGCCATATTGTTTATAAGGCGGTAGGTTAATAACAAAATCTATAGCGATATCTGCCTATCGGCGTATAGGTACTAGTAGAGGGTATAATAGTCCTTAGTACTTTATATAAAATACTTTAGCATGCTTATAACCCTAGTAGGTGCCTATAAAGCATTTAACTAAGTCTATTATTTTAGGCTAGAAGTAGTATTGGCTTAGGAGCTTATAGGTCCCTTCTTTACCTAGGTGGCCGCTTAACCGGAGGTTATAGGCCATTTAGATTAGTTGCCGTTATAGGTCTTCTAAGTTAGGGATAAATAGACGGCCTCTATAATAGAGCCTGTTCTCTTTTACTTCTAAGACTGCCATATTAATCTAGCCTAAGCTTTAGAGGTTAGTAGGCAGTGTATAGGTACTGGCGATCTTTACAGTAATTAGTTAATATAGTAATAGGTTAACAGAGATGTTATATACTGTAGTAATAAGCTTATTAATTTCTAGGGTTAACTCTAGTTCTATAGTATAAAGCTAAGGTGCAGTTAGCTCTATTATAGGTAGTATGCCTAGGGCTAAGTTCCATACTTTTAGGATTGTCTGTTATTAGAACTAATTATAGGGGTTATCTTTAGACTAGGGAAGGTCTTATAAGCGGCATATTAGGCTATTAGGCTTAGTGCCTTATATTCCTGGCCTATATATAATTTTAAAGTTAAAACTAGAGAGGAACTTGTTCCAACGTACCTAGCGTTAGTTTAGTTATTTTATAGTTATAAAGTACTTAAGGTTGCAATAATCTGTAAAGACCTTAGTTGGCTAGTTAGGTTCTGCTAAGGAAAGTTCTAGTTAGAATTTCTTAAATGCTTATATAATTGCAAGGAGTTCCTTATTATAGATCTTATAGTTATATTCTTATAGTATAAGCTTAGACAAGTAGAATGTAATTAGGTAGAGGAGACTATTATTACCTATTTAGGAGAGGACGCCTACATTAACGTAGTCTAAGGAGTTAGTCTTAAAATAGAGTTATTGTCCTAGTATAAAGTAAGCTAAGATAGGTAATTTGGTAAACGCATCTTTTAAGTCTTAGAACGCCTTTTTATATTTAGGCGTCTAGATAAAATATAGATATATTTTTCTTCCTTTTACGGAAAGGCCCTTTGTTTATATTATTGCTATAAGTGGTGCTATAACACCTAAGAAGTTATATATAAATTTCTAATAGAAGTTGGTGAAACTAAGAAAGGCTTATACATCCTTAATATAGGTAAGGGTTTGCTATCTAGTAATTATATATACTTTTTTGGGGTCTATATGGACACCCTTAGTAGTAATAATTAGTTTAAGGTATTTTACTTCTGTAACTAAGAATTCGCACTTCTTTAAATTAATATAAAGTCCTGCGTCTCTAAGGCGCTATAGGACCTTTTAAATATACTTGGTATACTTAGAAGGGTCGTTGCTATAAATAAGTATATTATCTAGGTATCCAGAGTAGAAGTTATTAAGGTAGTCCTATAAGGCGTTATTAATATAGCTTTAGAAGCTGCCTGGGCTATTACATACGCCAAAAGGCATAATGGTGTATTTGAATTGGCTAAAGCGCGATATAAATACGGTTTTCTATTTATTACCTTCCTGTATTTAGAGGTGGTTAAAGGCGGCAATAATATTAAGCTTAGTATAGATTTTGGCTTAGCTAAGCCGTTTAAGGGTCTTATGTATAAGCGGTACGGGGTATTAGTTCTTAATTATAATAGCGTTAAGTCCTCTATAGTTAACGCAGAATTAAATACCTCCTCCTGGCTTTTTAGTAGGGAGGATAGGGGCGGCTACTAGGGATATGCTAGGACAAATAAACCCTTTATTAAGGTGCTTGTTAATATACTTTTTAATAACTAAGAGTTCGTCTTTTAATATTAGGTAGGGTCTCTTATAGGGCGGCGTTTTTTCTTATTTAATATTAATAGCATAGTTGTTAGGTTAATATAGAGGGAGTATATTTACGCTCTTTTGTAAGCATATATTAATAAAGTTATAGTATCTCTTAGGGAGGAGCTTACGGAGTTCCTTATTAGTAAGTCCTTTTTTAAGCTTTATAAACCTTTTAAAGTCTAAGGGTAAAAGTCCATAGAGTTCTATAGGGGCATTCTTTTCTAGAAGGTTAACTATATCTATCTTATTATTATAGAGGACGTGGTCCTGATCTTTATTAAGCTTATATAGTTATAATTAGGAGGCTGTGGCAACGGTCTAGCCTTTTCTATATACTATGCGGTAGAAGGCCGCGGCGTTTATATAGTGGCAGTTAGTTATAGGTGGGGTAATAAGGGTTTCCTTAGGTTAATATCCTGGGGAGTAGATAGAGGCAGCTAGGCTATACCCTAGGCAAGTCTCTCTACAGTATTTAGAGTTAAAGGTTACTTCTTTCTTTTACTAGTTAATAGTAGGGTTATATTATTTAAGCTAGTTTATTCTAAGGATAATAGGGTAGTTTATAAGTAGTGTAATATAGGCCTAGAGCTCCTCCTAGTGTCCGTTTATATTTAGGTAGAGTTATGCTATATAGGTAATCTTTTATGTAGTATAACTACCATTAGCAAGTTATAGGGCGCGGGCTTTGGCAAGGGGTAAGGTAGGTAGGTTATAAGTGCGCATAAATTAGGTATCTATAAATTTATTAATAGCTCCGCAGTTAATTATAAAATGGGTTTTATATTATTTCTTGGCAGTAGTTCCCTCTATAGGTATAAATATTTACTTATATCCTTCTATTTTTACTAAGCTATCTATTAAGTAAGCCGATATATAGATCCCTTTATTGTTAGAGTGTCCTAACCTATAACTTAGGGCTAGGACTTTATATTTTCCGCTTCCGCGTCTAATTCTACTACTATTACTACATCTTTATCTTGTGTAGTAGTGGCGTATAGTAACATATTTAGTGTCTAGGGCATAGGGTTAGATATTTAATAGCGGCTACTAAACCTAGCTATTGGGCAGTTTAGGCTATAGCTATAACAGCCTTCTTAATGGCATTTATAGTAATGCCTTAGCTTTTAGAGTAGCTCGCACTCTCCGTCTAGTAGCTTCTTTAGGAAGGCTAGTATAGAGAGGTCAATATTAGGACCAGTAGTGTTGCTTAGGGTAGTAGGTGTTAGTAGTTTAGTAGGTCTAGAGGGCTTCTATAGGGAGGTCTTTAGATAGAAGTTTGCAGTAATAATCTAGTTTAGCCGTTATTTAATCTTCCATAGGGCTGCTACCATATTATAAACGTTGTTATAGTTATGGCTGGCAGCTGCGTAACTAAGGTAATAAGTAACTTTTTTAAAAAGATCTTTCTAGTTTTTAGCATTGTCTTAGGTAAGAACTCTGGTATATTCCTAGAATTTAATATAGAACTTATTAAATAATTTAGTAGGACTTATCTTTAGGGTGTGTAGTTTAGCTTAACTAGTGGCCACTAGGTTATAGTTACGGTATATTTAGTTAAGGTTATTAAGGACTTTCTAGTAGAACTGCCACTTTTAAGGACTGCTAGTCTCCTATTAAGTAAAAAGCCTATTAAACGGGATGCCCTTTATTTATCTGATGATATAGCCAATCTTAATATCTTCTATAGGGAAAAGGTAGGTGCTCTAGGTTAGTTTTTTACGGATTTATATCTTCTAGTGGCTATATTCCTTACAGTTACCCTTAAAAATTAGGGGATTAGGGTAGCGTGTATTAGACCCTATAGTAGTAGTTTAGGTTTAATTATTATGGCTTTTGTTATTACCGCTGCTATAGTAGGGTTCCTATTAGGTAAAGCTACTCAGCGCTAACCTTCTGTTAAGTATTAAGTAGGTAAGGTTGCCAGGGGCATAGAGACTTAGGTGGCGTTATATATAGTAAAGAGGTGTCTAGTATTATTATAAATATACTTATTAAGCTAAGATTGTAGGTATTTAATTATACCCTCTCTTTTAGTAACTGTAGCAATAAGTATAATCTTAGCCTTCTTTAATTATTAGACGTCGCGTTTAGACGTATGGAGGTTATTTTTAATCTCTTAGCATGTGTTATTAGCGAGCGCCTTACAAGCTTATAGGTCTTAGATACTATTATAATCTTAGGCAGTATATATTTTAGCTTATATAAGCTTTAAATAGTAGTTCTATAGAAGGCGGTAGTATTTGTTAGGTTCTTATACTACCATTTTTATAAATATCTTAGCGTCTTATATCTTAATCTTAATGGGTAGTAGCCCTTTGGCTTATTTATCCGTGGTTATATAGTTAATAAAGGATAAGACATTATTAATGTCCCCTTTATGGTTATTATAGTCTTTTAAGCTACTAGGCTTCCCTTTAGGGGTTAAGGCTAGGGCTAATAAATTAAATCCTCCTGGGATTAATTGGTGTTGTGGTTTTAATATAGGTATTGGGTTGTTCTTTAAGTTTAACATAGTGGCTAGTAAGGAATTTCGTCTTACTATTGTTAATTCTTTAGGAGTATAAAGTGAGGTAACTTATGGACACGCTGCTTCTGGCAGCGTCTGCGGTATCATAGAGACGTAGAATTGGTTATAGGCTAAGCGTTGGTGAAGAAAAAGGCGCAACGTAATGTCACGGGACGGGGGTGATGGCTATAAAGCGTATGTATTCGGGGAGTCTACAAGACGTTACGCGATCGATCGTAAGGGTCGAGGGCGTAAGGAGGTGATATACCCTCGCGTAGCTGACATAAGCTGTACGCGAGGTGTATGCGAGAGCACGGGGTTCTCCTATAGAGGCCCCTGCGGTCGGGTTCCGTAACACTCTATTATACCTTATAGATAAAATCTGTTAACCTTTTAGATAGTTTCTAGGTAAAAGCTATTTTGCCTTATACTACTCTAAGTATAAGACTAGATGGTACTATAGATCCTATAACTTCTTAGTACGCGTATACTAGGAAGGCCGCTATAAGGTTAAAGTCCTATAGTTATTACAGGGCTCTAGGTTCTAATTTCTCTATAACTTCGCTTTTAGTTTAAGGGGATAGCTTAGTAATTAGGGATAGTATATTACTAGGTTCCAAACTTATATTAGGGACGTCCTATCTAGGTATATTTAGACCCTTATTAGTTATAGACTAGGTACTAGCCGGAATATTAGTAGAAGCTAATAGGGTTTATACCGCCTAAGACTTAGTATATAAAGCTATAGATGCTTAAGCATTCTATACCTAGAGCTTATTCTATAATATAGGAAGTAAGATATCTATTGTCTATTTTCCTTCTCCCGTTTTAAAGCCTTTGATATAATCTAGTTGTTATAACAATCTATTAGCAGGGTTATTTTCCCCTAGCTTATATTTAATTTTAAAGTTAAATCGCGTAAGCTCCCTTGCCTATTTAGCTTATTAGGGTATAAGCTCCTTTATAGTTATAAAGTAGCGTAAATTATAATAATCTAAGAGTATATAAGTAGTATAGCTTGCGTGCTTAAGGTAGTGTTACCACTATTTAAAGCAATTAACTATAGCTAGTAGTTCCTTATTATGGGTATAATACCTAACTTTAGGTCACTGGAATTTTCTACTATAAAATACTACTAGTTTTTAGTAGAGCTAGGTAGCGTTTAAATGTCTATTAGGTTATAATAGGATACTAATAAGGGCAAAATTTAATATATTAGTAACTATTATTAGTAGCTAATCTGGGTTAAAATGCCGCAATAGTAGAGCTTTTATAAACTTTATATATAGTTTTTAAAAGGCTTTCTAGACCTTTCTAGGCCATATTTATAGTTTATACCATTTAGTTAGTCCCTTTTTAGTTTTCTTCCTTTCCACCTTTAAGCTTTTTATTCCCTAGGCTAGGTTTTAGGACGCTTTAGTAATATAGTTAAATAGGTATTGGGCGACGTCTAAGTAGTTATAGATAAAGCGTCTATAGAAATTAGCAAAGCCTAGGAACACTTAAATATCTTAGTAGCTCTTTAGCTCTGGCTACTCTTAAATTATCTACATCTGTACTAGGTCCATAACTATACCTATAGGCATTATAATATACCCTAGGAACTTAACCTGCTTAGTATTAAAGATATACTTTAACGATTTAGTATAGAGGCTCTAATTATCTAAATGTTTTAGCACTTTGCAGATATATTATACTAATCCTTATCTTCTAAGTAGATTAAAATGTTATCTAAATAGATAATATATATGCGGTTAAATAGTCCCCCTAAGGATCTATAAATATACAATTAGAATATTATAGGCGCATTAGCCAGCCCAAAAGGCATTATTAGATACTTAAAGTAGCCATATTAGGTTTTAAAAGCGGTCTTCTACTTATCCCCTTTTTTAATACGGAGCCTATAATAGGCATCTTATAAGTTTAGCTTTATAAAGATCTTTGCCCTAGATAGTCAATCCAGTATTTACTAACTAGTAGTAGTAGGTAACGGTTCTTAATTATAATCTTATTAAGACCGCGATAGTCTATATATAGCCTTATAGTTTTATTTAGTTTTAGGATAAAGAGAATCGGCACGCCTGCTAGCGACTTACTAGGCTATATCTATCCCTTTTCTAGTAAGCCATTAAGGTACTCCTATGGGATCTTAAGCTCTATATAAGAGAGGTTATAGATAAAAAGGTTTAGCAGTTATTTACCTTCTTCTAGATTAATTGTATAATTATATTCTAAGTTCCGTTAAAGGACTTTAGCTTACCTACCTAAAAATGCCCTTAGTAAGTCCCTTAGGCCTACCAGAATATTCAACAAATTAGGGTTACATATATCCTCTATATTATTATTAGGTAGGTCCCAAAGCTCCCTTAAAACGCTTATAGGCAGCGTCGCGCACTATAGTGGCTATTTATATATAGCTGTTACTATATGTTAAACAGTTTTATACGGTAGCCAGTAAAGGGTAGGGAATTCTTTAACGCAGCGTTTAAGGGACTATAGTATACTTTCTACGTATTGCTTAAGCTAAAGTAATCTATAGCGGTAGAAGTATCTTATAAGATCTTTAAGATCGCCGCCTCCCTATAGTATATCTATAACCTATCCAGTAGTTCCCTATAGGGTATCTATTACGGAAGGGTTATTGCCTATACTAGCGATATTTTGAGAACGGTTATTATCTTAGTAAGCGACTCAGACGGCAAGGGCAGAACTTAAGGCCGACTTACTAATGCTAAAGTATCACTAGTCTCTATCTAAAAAACGCTACCCCTTTTCAACCAATCAGCTGTCTACTAGCCTTAAGTCTGCCCTGCCGTCTAAGGGCCTATAGTGCGAGTTTTGGTGAGGCTTAACTTAAATTATCACGATTTTATATAGGAGACCCTTTCTTACATATATTTTACTACTTAACAACGTTAATTTAATCTAATAAGTTAATAAAGTAAGTTATCTTAGCTTCTTCTATAATTAATTAGATTTTTATTAAAATATAAAGCCGTTAGCTATGTAAGATTTTGCGACAAAATCGCGCCTAGGCGAGGCTCTGGAAATATAGCACTAAAATCACCTTTTTCACTGCCGTATCTCGACCCTTTTATAACATCTAGTTATTATAAAAATACTACGAGGTAGAAGCTCTTTAGCTTCTCTATCTACTGCACTAAATAACGACGTTGTGGCTATATTATATAAAATATTACATATGGACAGTCGGTCGCATTTTATTAAAAATATACCAAAATTACCTTTTTTACTGCCGTACCTTAACCCTTTTATAACGTTAAGTTATTATAAAAATACTATAAGGTAGGAGCTCTTTGGTTTCTCTATCTATTATAATTAATAATAACGTTATAGCTATATTATATAGGGATATTAGATATAGGCAGTTGGTCGCACTTTATCCAAACTCGTCGCTTTAAATCTCACGAGTTAACCTAAAAAAGTCACTTTATATTTTTCTACCTGTAATTTTAACAACTTACTTTTATACTATAGGGTTTTTATATAAATATTCTTAAAAAGTAGCTTTAGTTATATAATCGATTAGATTTTTAAAAATATGTTATTTGGGGTAAAATCAGGGCATTAGAAAAGGTGGGAGAGAGATACCAGTCTCGAGTCGACCTTTATATATTTTCGCACCAAAGGCCCTCAGACGGCAAACAAGACGGCGCTTCTAAGTATAGGGGTTATATAACGCTAGCAGGGGCTTAATAAAGCTAGTAGGGTTTTTATATAAAGCTATACTAGTTAAGTACTAGTGAGATTTACTGTCTCGTTTGCCGTCTGAGTCGCTTACTGAGATAAAACGGTTGTAAGAACTAGCCCTAGAGTGACCTTATACAAAGGGGCAACCTAAGCGGGCCAACCGCCCTCCCTGCTAGCGCTGGCGTGGCTTTAGCCATATATAGCGTATTATAAATCCCCAGAAGCCACTAGAATAGCTAGATAATATAAAACAACGGCAGGGAGGCTTTGTATCTTGTATCACAAAATACCAAATCTTGTTTGCCGACAGCGTGGCCACCATCCACTAATACAATACCCAATTCTTTAAGACCCCCTTTAAGATCTAGGCACCCAGCTGTCCTACCAGGAGCGTAATATTATATATTCTCTTAATTAACACGCTGGCTAGACCTATAGAAGAATTAGTAGTACTCTTGGCGTCTCCCAGGATATAGTTACCTGCTCTTTGCTAAAGCAAATCTGGACCCCCTATAAATAGAGAGGAAGACGGCCAAATATTGATATACCAACTCAACAGCGCCTTGTTGCCCGGGCTAAGCTTAATTGCTTCCACCAACGCAAGCCATTTAAAAAGATTGCTTTTTTAGAGGGGGTCTCTGCCTATAGGCGATCCTTATATAAGGCTTTTAAAAAGGAGGGCTATTTTCGGCGTATTGCCATAGAGAAGCCCCTTATTACACCTGAATAACAAGAGGCCCGGCTAAAATGGGCCTATTCTTACCTAGAATGGACTTCCAAGATATAGGCGGCAGTAATTTGGATAGATAAGGCTTTTATTTAAACCGGTAGAGGCCAGATCTTTATTACTAGATGCGCTAAGGAGAAATATAATATTAATTGCTATATCCCTAAATTTAGAGGGTATTTAAGCTAGATAATTTATGGTAGTATCTCCTATGGAAATAAGGGGCCTTTAGTTATTTTTAAAAAGGACTGGTTAATTAAGCTTAGCTATAAGAGGAAGATAATAAATGGCAACGTCTACCGGACATATATATGCCCTAATATTAAGGCTTTTATATGGGAATTATGGCAAACACTACAATACCAGCCTATTCTTGTAGAGGATAATGCCTTAATCCACTTAGCAAAAGCAACGTGCCTAGCCTAGGAATAGAACGGCATGCTTGTAATAGAATGGCCAGCAAATTCCCCTGATTTAAATCCAATTAAGAACGTCTGGAGGCTGTTAAAGGGGAGGATATAACACCGGTTCCCTATAACAAAGGAGGAAGTTAGGCAGTACGCTAAGGAATGGGAGAAGCTCAAGCCCGAAGAATTTAAAAAGTATACAGGCAATATAAGGGAGCGCTGCCTTGCTGTAATTGCTGCAGATAGGGCCCAACAAAATTTTAATATAATACTGAATAAGCACTGTTTTATATGGCGATGTGGCAATTGTAAGCACTAGCAGAGACGCTTATAGGGAGGGCGGTTGGCCCGCTTAGGTTACCCCCTTATAGCCCCCCTACAGTACCAGCGCTACGGTCTACGATCATCCTGCTAAAAAAGAGGAGGATATTCATCTTAGACATTCTTTTAATCGAATCCTGGTCTTTCGTTTAGCTAGTTCCTGCTGCAAGGCGGCCCCTACGGCCCACCAAACGAAGCCCCGGAGCCCCAATGGCTGCTTCGACCCCTAAACGCGTATCAGCAACACCACCTCTGGAACCGCCAGTAGCTCCACTAAGACGTACAAAGAAACCGAGCGCGAAGGTGCAAGAGGCCCAGCAGTCGCTAAGGACACGATCCCAAATATTAGCATAGTTTAAACAGCAGACAACTGCACCACAAACTAGACTATAAGCTACACAGTATATACTGCCCCTATTCCCTACAGTAAGAGCCTCTGCCTCACCCGAACGTGAAGGAGGAGGTATTAATTGTGATAAATTTTGTCAACTTATTAAAAGCCTTAAAGAAACTATAGTATAGCAGAGCAACATTATCACAAACCAGAATAGCATTATTAAGAGTATTAGAAATGACCTAGTAGACATTAAATTGGAACAGCGAAGCCTTAAAAAGCAAAATGCCGAACTCTAAAAGGCTATCTGGTCCTTGCGAGCGCAACTAAACACTCCCTTAGCTCCAACACAATTATAGGCGTTGGTAGCGGCCAGTAAAGGCATAGTAGGGGCAGAGGTAACTTAGCTATAAATAATAAACGTTAGGAACTCTAAAGAACCCAATCGGCAGCTAGTAATAGATGTTAGCTAAACAGGTAAGGAGATAATAGAGAAGGTAGCTACTACTAAAGTAGCAAAGCAAACCATTGCATAAGGCATAAAGGATGTTAACAGGCTTATGGGAGCTATACTTAAGGACTTCTACATATGGCGAATAAGAGACAGCGCGAGCATTATTAGATTCTCGGTAGAAAAAGACAAAGAAGCTGCGTTTAGGCAGATAACTACCCAATAGCTTAAACCGCACATCCCTAGGGCGAGGCTTGTTGGACCTAAGTGGTATATAGTTAAGGCGGACTAGGTTAAAGTACCTTTAGCGATAAACATTAACAGTAGAAAAGTGAGTAAGTTAGCCATGGAGCGCTTCGGGGTAGAGAATGGGGTAGAGGTATATATAATAAGATAGCTTAGACAACTAAGGCCGCGCGGCTAGCATGCATTAGTAATTGTTAAAGTAGTAATAAAAGAGGATATAGAGAAGCTGCTCATATCAGACAACATGTTATTTAGGGGAGGTGTGATTATTATATCGCCATTTAAGGAACGACGCACCCCCATAGCATACTATAAATGCAGAAGGTTTGGATATAGGGCTAGAGACTACACGCAACCTAATATATACGAAATATATAGGCGGGAAGGCTATCTTTGGTATAAGACGGTTAATCTACACTACGTAAACTATTAGGGTCCTTACTAAGCCTTATACCATAAATGCCCAGCATATAGGAAAGAAATGGATAGGATTCTCGCACAACAGCATTATAAATAGAGAACTCCAGATCCTCCAGGCGAATATAAAGAAGTGCAGGGAAGCGCAGCATATGCTATATAACAATAAAGCGCTGGCGGACTTCTACTTTATTCTAGGCCAGGAGCCTTACTGCTTTCTCTTAAATAGGGAAGTGGTGCTAGCTGGCTTAAACCCCTAGTAGATAAGGTTTGTCCCAATAGGCAGGTAGCAGCGGTATCCCCTAATTAGGTTATATATCTAGGCATCTAAAGAGCTGGCAGCTACATAGCTACAGGTAGATTCAGTAGACATTACAGCAGTAGTAGCGCACGTCGGCCAAAGGAGACTTATAATTGTGTCAGTATACATTCCAGACAGATATTTAAGAAGAACCAAGAAAGAGAACCTAGAGGAGCTCTCTAGTAGGCTAAAGATAATTAATAGTCTAATCCAGGGTAAACTATTACATAACCTATACACTAAGGTAGTAATCACAGGCAACTTTAATCGGTATAATCCGCTATAGGGAGGAAGTCACATCAGTACCATATTAACGCAGAAAGAAAGCGCGCTAATTATCAACTTTATAGCAGACCGGTCACTCCAGAGCCTACTTCCAGTAGAAGTACTTATATTCAAAAGCAATATAGGGCAAATATCAACAATTAACCTTATACTTACAACCCCGGGCCTAGCAAGTAAACTAGCAAAGTGCGCCATCTGGGAATATAAGTACGGGTTAGACTATAGAGCCATCCACACTAGCTTCTGGGTTGATATAGACATACAGGAAAGCTAGGAGAGGCTACTTATTAAAAATACAAACTAGGACAAGATTTAAGAAGACGTAGAGCAATAGAAAGAGATAGGATTCCCTATAGAAGATATAGACAAAATAGTTAACTGCCTTAACAGGTGGGTTAATAAAGCCCTTAAAGCACACTGCCAGCGGGCCAAGCCATTACCGTATATAAAAAGATAGTAGAACAAAGACCTTACAACGCTAAGGAAGTTATACACATACTAGAGAAATAGAAATAGTGTAATACGGAGATAAGAAAGGGATAACCCTAAACTATATAATATCACAGCAAGAGTAAAGAAGCTCTTCTATAGAACTATTTAGTAATACAGAAAGCTCCACTGGAACAAATTCCTCGGTAATAGTAATAATATATAGAAAGCGTCGAAATACCTTAATCCACAGGCTATATCCGCATTCGCTAGAATACCGCCAATTAAAAAGGCTAGAGGATAGGGAGAGGTCGTTACAAAGAACCACAATATTATAAGAGAACTACTCCAGGCATTCTTTCCGGTCCCGCCGCCGTGTAAACAAGAGGAGGACGCCACGGCTAGCTACAACCAATTGCCATAGGAGCCTATCGCCAAACACAAGGTTAAGACAGCTGTGTTTAGGGCTAGCCCAGATAAGGCTCCTAGAAGGGACGGCCTACCAGCCAGGGTATAGCGAGAGTTGTGGCCTGTACTAAGCAGTAAGATCACCACTCTCTTTACCAAATTACTTAAGACAGGGAAAGTACCACAGGAATAAAAGGTAGCAAAGATCATACCACTATAGAAGCTAAAGCGGGGGGACTATACGGTAGTAAATAACTATAGGCCAATCTCCCTCCTCCTAACGCTAGGAAAAGCACTTAAATCGCTAGTAGCAGAGAGGATAGCATACCTAGTAGAGAAACACAGCCTACTACCCAAGACACACTTTAGAGCCAGGAAGCAAAGGTTGACGACATATACGCTATCATATCTCTACAAGGACGTATTTAGAGCGTAAAGAGAAAAGAAGACGCTATCTCTAATATTATTTAATGTTAAGGGTGCGTACAACAATATAGCTATAGAGCCGGAAATTAGGAGACTATAGCAGCGTCAGATACCTCAGACAATTATACAATAGGTATAGGACTTTTATATAAACCGTCAAGCCTGCATCCTAGTTAATGGATACACATCAAAGGTACAGGCGCTCCCATAGGCGGGTCTTCTATAGGGATTAGTACTAGCCCTAATACTCTTTCTATTCTTTAACGCGGATCTTATACAAAGCGCACTTAGAAATGGCAGCTCTATAGCCTTTATTAACAACTACTTAGCATAGGTCATAGGCCCTACAGCAGAGGAAAATATGTAAATCATCCAGGACAAGATCATACCGATACTTAAGAAATAGGAGAGGACTAGTGGAGCTTAATTTAAAGCAAAGAAAACGTTATTTATCCACCTTACCAGATATAAAGAAGCGGGCAGGGATACCACCACGCCGCTCTAATTTAAAGGAAAAGGAATCCCCCCAAAACAGGAAGTCAAAATCCTTAGGGTAATTCTTAATAAGGAGCTACGGTTTAAGGCACACCTAGCAGATAAGGTAGGCAAGGCCACCAAAGTAGCGCTAGCGTTACGTAGATTAAAGGGACTGCAGTCTAAGAGCGTCAAGCAGCTAGCTAAGAGCTTGGTCCTACCAATAGTAGACTACGCGTCGCCAATATAGTACCCGCTTGCGACACAAGAGTTAAAGCAGCTCCTCCAGTAGGCGCAAAGAATCACGGCATAAGCTATTATTAGGGGGTTCCGCACCGTCGCTCTACCAATAGCGGAGGTAGAAGTAGGCTTGCTCCCTCTTAAGTAAAGGCTGCGCAACCAGGCTATCGCGTTCTAGGTATTAATCCATAAACTAGGCAAATTACATCCTTATTAAATAATTCAAAGACAGAGGCTCTATAGACAGCACCAGTCGCCGCTCCAAAGGACAGCAGAGATGTGCGAGGATATCCAGGTAAATAGGGTGCTAGAGGTTAAACCATATATATACCCGCCATAGGTGGCCAAGCCCAATGTGGTAATATGCAAGGACAAAGAGCATGCTTAAGCTATTATTAAAGACTACAAGCCAGGGCAGGTTGACATATATATTAATACATTAGTGCGCAATAGCAGGGCAGGAGTTGGCGTATATACTACGCTATCTAAAGCAACGCTTTTAAAAATAGTGGCGGGCTCTAAGTAGGCCAACGCCCACCTAATAGAGCTTCTAGCAATCAGCGAGGTAGCTAACTAGCCGTAAGACCCTACGTGCACGGCTATTAACTAAGCAGGTTTTCCAATACCTGCTTCTAGTATAAGAATATTCTCTAACTCACAATCAGCGTTGCTATCAGTATAGAGCTAAAGGGCTAGAGCCTGCTAGGAAATAGTCACAAAGATCTTAAAGAAACTCTAGCTAAATAATATCACGCTATACTAGATTCCAGGCCACTTAGAATTTATAGGAAACAAGAAGGCCAATAAGCTTACCAAAATAGCAACAAGACTAAAAAGCGAGGAGCTACCGCAGAAAGACGGCCTCCTATAGTACCTTATAACGCAAGCCTTAAAAAGAGCCAAGATAACAACAGGACCGCTTTTATTAGGAAGATCTAATACGGGCAAGTTTATAAGGAAGATTAATACAGCACTCCACCTTAGAAAGGCTGTAGGATTATACCAGCAGCTAATTAGCTCTAAAGCTGCCATCTTTACACAGCTATGGACCGGCAAGTTATTTCTAAAGGAATATCTCCACAAAATTAATACATCAGAGACAGCGTTATGTGACTGTGGGCTTATAGAATCAATACAGCACTTCCTCTTTTCTTATAGGAGGTGGATATAGCAGAGGTTTAAACTAAGAGAGCAATATAGAGATCGATTTGGGGACCTATTATATGCATTAGGAGGCTACTCACGCAGACAAGAAGGAGGTAGGAATATTAACGGCCTAATTAAGCGCTAGAAGCCAGACATTAGCGTAGTTAAAGCTACAATTGAATTTACAAAGGAGACCGGACGCCTATACCTAAGCGTATAAGATGCAGAGAGTATAGAAGCCGACGTTAATAAACAAAGACTCTTAAGAATTCCTCTAATTATCTAACCGAATACACCGCGAGCCTTCTCTACACGTGCCTCTACTGGTGCGTCGCCGGTTAAGAAGCGCACAACGCTGGAATAGCCCTGCGGATACAAGGCGTCGAAAATTACTTACTTGGGCTCGCCTCTAAACTCCGACTTTCTTTAATAGTAACATATTACTTTCCTTTATTTTTTCCTTGGTTGAGCATAGTGTTAGGTAATAGATATATAGTTCTTATAGTTGGCTTCTAAACTGGAGCAAGCATATTAATGGCAGGAAGTATTTAGTTAGCGCTCTATAACGGCCCATACCCTAGATAGTGCATGGCCATAATAGAATATACATATATACATACATACGTAGCCCCCCTGCACCTCCTAATTATTTGGTAAAAAATTTAATATCCCCTCACGTGACTACGATAGATAGATAGGGAGCAGATATAAGCGATTTTTTAGTGCCTGCCCTATAACTATGCACGTGCTAATCTAACTAAGTTCGGTTGAAATTCTACTATAGAGCGTCTGATTTATGAGATAACTAGGCAATGCCTATCACATATTAGGGGGGCTGATTTGGCGCGGTTACGACCCAGGTTAATACGAGGTTAGGGCCACCCCTGCTAATAACACGCCCGAACCCCGCACGAGGTCGCGCAGCGACCGCCCCTAAGTACTTTCGCACGCGATTTTGGGCGAAAAGGTACATAATTTATATTAAATCGGTACTTCTGGACGGTTGCGTAATGTTGCTCTAAATTTACAACACCTAAACGGGCTCTATTCCTACATTAAGGCGTCTTAGTCACTATAGTGCAGTCCTATATTAAGACGTCTTGGTTACTAGAGTATAGTCCTATATTAAGGGGTCGCTGCGGTGCAGCCCTATATTAAGACGTCTCGGTTACTAGAGTATATAGTCCTATATTAAGGCGTCTCGGTTACTGCAGTGCAGTCCTATATCGAGACGTCTCGGTCACTAGTAGAGTCCTACATCAAGGCGTCTTAGTTACTGCAGTAGTCCTACAGTAAAATAGTATTATATATATATATATACTGCTTAATACAGAGCCTTTCCCTCCCTTTCCCTCCCCTACCTAGTAGTTAGATATTCTTATAAAGCCAATCTAAAGAATGCCGGCCTTGTAGCTGTTCTAGCTGGTTAATAGCCTATCTCTTATCTCTTACCGTACCGTCTTCTACGCGCTGTCTTATATCCTTAATTATCCTACGGCGACGGCTATAGAACATAGCCTTGCCGTCAACCCGCTAGCGTGCCCCCTAGTAGCGATTAAAAGCTTCAATTAATGGCCTACCTGCTAGCCCTAAAGTCCACTTGGCCCAGAGCTGGAATACTAAATTACCGCCCTAAAGCATCTTATATTTCCTTAGTAGCGCCTATGGGTTAAGGATAAATAGGAGAGGTTAAGCGTTAGCTTGTGGTAGCTGTGGTAGGGGTATAGTAGAAGCTTGCAGCAGCTACTACGGGGGTATGGTAGATGTTATAATAGATATTATAGTAAACGGCTGAGCAGGCTCTATAGTAGTAGACAGTTAAGGACCTCTTAGTATCTCTCTAGGGGTCGGATATATGGGAGAGGGTTTATCTAAAGACAGAATCTAGCCGTTAATGCGTTTAGGAATGGACGCAAGTACAGGTACGGGTATAGGTACGGATATAGGTATGGGTACAGGGCCGTCCAAAGACAGATATATAGACTCTATAGGCCCTATCTAGATACCCGTCTTCCCTTACTAGATCTATATAGGTGCGAATAATGCTAATAACCTTTCTATCTCGCTAAGGCGTTTTAAGATTGTTTGCACGCGTAATTAAACCCCCTTTATCTCTAAGATCGCGGCCTTGTGTCTTAGCTTAGCTACGGCCTTATAGGCGGGCCAGTATTTCCGCATTATTATCTTGTTTGGCGTAACTACGCTAGCCAGCGAGCTTTCTATCTGTGTAGTAAACCTCTGGTACTCCTTATAGCCAAAGAGGGAGTCCTTTTATAGGGGGTAGAGCGGGAACTGCTTATATAGGATTACTAAGTCCTGTAATAGAATTACCCTAAGCGTGTAGAGGAGGCGTAGAAATCCTAAGCCCATAAGGTTAAGCCGTATAACCTTATTATCGGCCTTCTCTGGGTGGTAGGTCTCTATGCATTTTAGCCAGATATTGGTCTTAGGCCATATCTTTAAGCAGAGGGCCTCCTCTAGCACCTCTTACGCGTGGGGGAGAAAGTAGCCCTTTCCTTCCTTTGGGAAGCTGGCAATCAACCATATAAACGCGCGAGGTAGATAGCTAAGGTATATAACGAAACCTTATAGCAGGAACTACGGTGGGTCCTATTATTGGGCTAGGTATATAGGTAAGAACAGTTCAACAACGTAACAATAACTAGTAGAGTAGTTGCCTAATAGATTAACTCCAATTGTATTCTAAGATTTACTACAAGGAGAGAACTATCTACGGTAGGGACTAAGGTCCTTTAAATACACAACCATACTCCTAAGAAATCCTCTCTTGTATGTAAGGTATGTGTTATACGTGTTATACATAGACGTACACTACATATACTCCGTATACCGCGTATAATATTATATAACTCACTTACCATTCCTTGTTATATAGTTCTACCGGATCTATCCTAGACCATATCTATATTAACTAACTAGCTTCCTGCAACTCTTCCCTAAGTAGTTATAACATCGTACTTAAAGCGTCCGTAACACTATCTCCCTCCTCTTTATCTTTGTCCTTAAAGATTCCTAACATCTCCAAGTCATTCACTAGAGGTGTAATGTCTATTTAATTAGTCTGGTTAATATCCTTACTTATTATACCTAAAGCTTCCTCTTCCTTATAAGCGCAACGTTGTGCTCGCACCGTGGCTGCCATACTGTCGCTTAGTAAGATAATGTTGTCTCTATATTCTTATTATGTGAAAGCGGGGTTGGTGTATATTGTGATAGTAAGTCCCTTATCTTAACAACCCTTATCTTGCTTGGAGTGCACTAAAGCAAACGTTTAATCGTCCTATAATATTCGCTCTGTTTTTAACGCTAAGTATATGCGTTCTATAACTCTTAACAGTCTTCTAGTTCCCTAAGTAACTTATTATAGGGTCTTATATTTAATCTACTGCTGCGAAGCTTAAGTCTAAGTTAGCCGCCGCGTGTACTAAACTCCACTGTTCTGCTAAAGAGACCGCTTGGGCCCTTAAGGCTCAACGTCGCTCCTTTAAGTCTTAGTAGGTTGCGTTCGCTTAGTTAACCCGTCTTAAGAAGGTTTGTAAGAAGGTTTGTTCTAAGAAATAGAAACTAGTTTAGTAGGGTCTTAATAAGCTAGGTAATAAAAGGACTAACTCTCCTCCTATAAGGGAAATAACTTTAAGTAGCTCGGCAATTGCTCCTCTTAGGTCCCCCTTAGGTAACTTATTTTTTAGCGATCCTTCCTTATTAATATTACCTAACCTACTTTCTTTTAATACTCCTATACCTTTCCTATAGCGTTTCTTAGGTTGCTTAGTGGTTTTTAGGTAGTCTCACTATAGCCTATTTACTTTACTTTGTACTATGTTTTATTATCTACATCCTTATAACTAATAATCTTTAAAACTTGCCATTTATCTTCCTCTTATCCTCTATACATATCTACCTTATAGACTAGTAGCTTAACATTCCCGTATACTAGCTCTAGCATTGCGATATATTATATAGGGTAGATCTTTATCTTGGCTAGTAGGTTTAACTTATACGTAACCAATAAAATTCTTTACTTAACTTTAAAAGGTCCTAGTCTAATATAGTCCAATTTCTTACTTAGTCGTCAACTCTTAAAATTTTTATATAGTAGCTATACTTTATCTCCCTCCTTAAAATCTGGTCCCTTAAATCTCTTAGCATCATAGTACCTTTTTATTTATTCTTATACTAGTTTAGCTGTTTCTATAAGGTCTGCATAAAGATTCATTAACATCTCCATTCTTTGTTTAGCTGTGCTACTTGTCTTTTTTACTTAACGTGGCGATAACGACATTCTTAGCTCATACCCGTAATTCGCCTTAAATAGTAATATCCCCATTTCTTCTTATGGTATTATATTGTATGCAAACTATATAACTGGTAATAACAATACCCAATTATTTTATGCGTGATTAATATAATGCCTTAAATACTATTCCAGTGTCTAGTTTAGTCTTTCCGTTTATCCATCCATTTGCGGATAATACGCTATAGATATTGCTACGCAAACCCCTTATTCTGCCAGAAACACTTTTTAAAATACTGCTATAAATCTTAGATCTTTATCCAATATAATCTTATCTAGTGCTCCATATCTTGCGAATACTTCCTTTATATAGATTCTAGCAACATCTTCTGCTAATATCTCTTTAGTGCATACTATAAAGTATCCCCACTTTATTAGTTTATCCACTATTACTAAAATCGCGTTATAATCTTATCCTATAATAGGATCTCTTAACTTTGGTAACTTAATAATAAAGTCTTATAATATAACCTCCTATGGTCTTTCTAGTGTCTTAACAGGTTGTAGCCCTCTATATAGCTTATACCTCGTCGGTTTGTTCCTTTAGTAATCTGGATATTTCTTTATAACTTGTCTTACTAGTCCCCAGATTCCTTAAATAATATACTCCTCTTAAAGCCTTAACACTAAGCCTATAGCTCTATTATGTTCTTATATTATTCCCTTATAGAATTCCTTAACAAACTTTTCTATAATAGACTTAGGCATATACGTTACTTCTCTGTTTTTGTATTACTCTAAGTCTAGATCCTCTGCCTATACTTCTTAGATCTTCTATGTCTAATTACTTTTTAGTAATTTATAGATCTAACTTTCCTTAGTCGCTATAATCTTTGGATAATTATACCTAATTAATCCGTCTTGATCCTTTCGCAATAAAGCTCCCAATAGCTTTTTATTACTTTATAGTTTAGCCTTTCTACTTAGAGCGTCTGCTTGTACATTGTCTGTACCCTTAGTATACTAAATTTCGAAATGGTACTCTATAAGCATTTCCGCCTATCTAACCTGTCTTTAGTTGAGTTCCTTTGTTGTTAGGAATCCTGTAAGGTTCTTATAATCCATCTTAACCACAAATAGTTTCTCTGTGCCTTATAAGAATGCTCTCTATTCCTTAAGTGCTGTAATACACTATTAATTCGCTTCTGGAACGTTGCTGGTGCATTTATAAGTTCAAATTGCATAACTAATAGCTTATATAGTCCTTCCTTTAACCTAAAGGCTGCCTTCTATTTATTACCTTCCTTAATCCTAATCTGATGGTATGCCCACCTTAGATCTATCTTTGTAAAGATCTTTACGTTGCCTATCCTATCTTAGATTTTGCTAATTAAGGGTAAAGAATACCTATCCTTTCTAGTAATACTGTTTAACTGTCTGTAGTTTATACATATCCTAAGTTTTCCGTTTTTCTTTGGGATAAATAGTACTAGATATCCTGCTAATAACTATAACGGTCTGATATATCCCTTACGTAAGTTCTCCTAAATAAACTCCTTAAGCGCTACTAACTCTATTTTAGTAAGCTTATAGATTAGAAAGAACTTTAAACTTATTCCCTCTTCTAATTTTATTTTATAGTCCCAAGCTATATGTTCTAACAGCTTTTCACTTTCTAGTAACCATAACTTTTTACCATACTTATGGTATCTCTTTAGTACATAACTTAAGCCTCGCTCAGTCTCTTTATATATCGCTCCAACTTGGTACTATACCAACTTGGTTTACTGTCGCACTTTATGCTGTTAAGTATCCCTAATATTAACCTAACCTATAACCCAATTAATCTTTGGATTGTACTCCTGTAACTAAGGCATCCCTAGTATCGCCTTGTCCTGTCCTAATAGTAGGATATTAAAAGACGTTCTAACTAGTCTCCCTTTAATAGTTATCTAAATAGGTCCTATTTTGAGGTTAATAATACCTCCTCCATAGGCTATCTAATCTCCTAAAATCGTTGTAAATAGATATGGGTGTTCCTTTTATCTATATAGTAACCCCATCCTTTTTACTGCCTTTGGTAATATGTGGTTCCTAGTTGCTCTACTATCTACCAATACTTTAAACTGCTAATCTTGCCATTTAGCTTATAAATTTAGGTATTGTCCTTAAATTCCTTTAAGGGTTTAAGGCTCTAACACTAGTTCCCTCTGGTTCTATGCGCCTCCCCTTTTCCTAACTGTTGGCTGCTAGATCCTGCCTATACTTAGTCCAACTTTAGCCAATACTTAGTTTGTTTCTTTTCCTCTACATACCATAGATAAGTGTTCTCTAGGCACTCCCACCACTGTCATCCATCTAGGCATTCTTCCGTAAGGAATCTTCCTGGTTAAAGCGTTAAGTCTCCTTAACCTTATACTTCTACTAGGTGCCATCTATGTATATACTTAGCATTCCTAAACCGTTTTTCCTCTGGTGCCCAATACATCCTTACTAGGTACTTCCGGTTCTTATCTTTAGGTGCTCTATACATGTTACATATATCCTCCACACAAGCTATCCACGATAGTGTATAATACGCTGCATGTTTTGGGTCAACTCTTGGTTCATCTTCGTCCTTAAGTTCAAACCTATACCTTAGTAGTAAATGTGTAACAAAACCTTGTAGCAGGAACTACAGTAGGTCCTATTATTAGGCTAGGTATATAGGTAAGAATAATTCAACAACGTAACAATAACTGGTAGAGTAGTTGCCTAACAGATTAACTCCAATTATATTCTAAGATTTACTACAAGGAGAGAACTATCTACGGTAGGGACTAAGGTCCTTTAAATACATAACTATACTCCTAAGAAATCCTCTCTTATACGTAAGGTACGTGTTATACGTGTTATACGTGGACGTACACTGCGTATACTCCGTATACCGCGTATAACATTATATGACTCGCTTACCATTCCTTATCACATAGTTCCACCGGATCCATCCTAGACCGTGCCTATATTAACCAACTAGCTTCCTGCGACTCTTCCCTAAGTAGTCGTAACATCGTACTTAAAGCGTCCGTAACAAGGTAGGCTCCTATTATTGCGTCTATATTCTAGCGTCCGGCCTATTTAATTTAGGTCTCCTTAATACCGCTAAGCTTGGCGTGCCAGACGCTCTGCTTATAGGCGCTATAGGTCTTCTCCTTTAAGTAAATTTCTACCCCCTAGAATATCTTCTTATTCTATTTAAATTGCGTATAATAGCTTAATGGCTGTTGCGGTACTTTAATGCTACCAGGGAAGACATATAGGTTATAGTAGTCCTCTAGCTGCTAAAAGGATAGGAAGCTCTTGGCGCCATCCTTACCCCAGCGGTTAAAGAAGTAGAAGGCTATTACAGAGAGAGGGTAGAGGATAGGGTTAGTATTACACATATAGCCTATATACTTAACCTTACTGTGTTAATTCTGCTTCCCCTATATTATTGATATAATTATATATAGCGCTAGCTTGTCTGGTTTAGGCCCTTTATTCTCTAATTTAATAAGGATAAGGTCAGCAAGCTAAATATCCCATCTACTCTTACCCTAGGTAATGGTAGTATGGCCTAAAAAACGGGTTAGAAAACGGTAGCCGTAAATACTCTATATAGACCGTAATATACAAACCTAATAAATGCTCAGCCGCAGTTTAAAGGTAAGACTTAACTAAACCTAGTATCTTAAAGCCTGTCTCCCAGCACTAAGTAATCGCCTTTTTAAGCCCTTTAATATTGTAGCCGCTAGTAATTATAAATAGGCCTTAATTAATAAAGTTAACGCGTCAAATCCGGTCCTTGTTGCGGCGGACGCTGTCTAGTACTGCCAAGAGCTTCGCCCCCTATAGCGGCTGTAAGGTCTTGCCTTCTAACTACTACGCGTAGAGCTTAGTAATAGCGGAGATGTAGCTATTTATAACTAAGTATCGGACGGTCTTGTTAAATAGGGCATCTAGGGCCTCCTTATCCCATATCTCTTCCTCCTTTATAGCTTCCTCCCCTGCGGCTACGGCTACCCCTGCGGCTGCCTTTCCCCTTAGTGGCCCTCCTGCGGTTATCTTCTGCCTCTTCTTTACCCGCTCGCCATCTTTCTATATCTCTTTTTATTTTAACTTCCGTTTTTAATAGCCAGCGGCCCGCAATTCTTAATTAATAACTTACTGCTCTAAAAATAAGCAAAGCTTATCTTCCGTTACCTAGGCGCTGTCTGTATTGCCTTCTAGTCTTATATACTAGTCCTCCTACTCTTTCTACTTTAGCTCGTACGCCCTTGTAGTATTCTTTAAGCGCTGGGCCTTATAAATATCCTACAGCCGTACTATTTGGGCCTTGAATTCGTTCTGGAGGCTATAGGGGGAGAAGGCTGGGGGGGCTTCCGTAGTAGACTATAGGGTAAGAAGATTCCTAAGAGACTCCATATCTGTAAGAGGTAAGGGGGCAGACGCGTAAGCATAGTATAGGTAAATAAAGCTACCGAACGCGTAAATATCAATAGAGAAGGAGAAGAAGAGGGCTCTATATTATAGAATTAGAATTACAGCAGGCCTTTCTATATAAAATTAGAAGCCCCGCGCGAGCCAGGAGCTAGCGCGGGCACAAGAACAGCAGAGGGTTAGAAAATGGGATTGTTAAGGCGACGATAAAGTTAAAGGCGCGCGATGAGGACCTCTATACTAACCTAGTACTAACCTAGGCCTCAAAAACGCGTCTGAAAAGTAGGGGCCACCACCCAAGGGGGGGGGTGATATTTGGACGATATGTCACGGACCTTGGGGGGTCGTGCGTAACCCGAGGTTACGCCAAGCCTAACCCCGACCTCTGATACCTGTATACATTAAGTCCAAATCAAGACGCCTATTGAGTAATACGCCTTCGAGACCGACGACCTCGAACATCATATTTAAATTGTGATCCTAGATGCCCTATTACCCCGCACTTGGAATCTACTACCCACGCTTTACACCCCGCATTTGCGTACATGGACGCTTTCCGCCTGTATTCATACTACCAAATTAAACCAAACCACTCCGTCATGTCTGACATTACGACCTCGAACCTACAGTACATAACACGGGAAGAGCTCTCTGCGCAGCTCCTCCAATCCGGCACAATATCAAGCAACAGTCTCACCTCACCCTCCTCCATGGCTATCATTGACGTCCGGGACAGCGACCACATCGGCGGCCACATAAGAGGAAGCGCGCATGTTCCATCCTCTCAGTTAGACTATAAAGTACCCGAACTAGTACGGACGTTGAAAGATAAAGAGGTAGTTGTGTTCCATTGCGCGTTGAGTCAGCAACGCGGGCCTAGTGCTGCGTTACGGTATATGAGAGAAAGGAAGAGGTTGCTTGCAATGACTGCGAAAGGAGCGGTGAAAGAGGACAGCGAAGATAGTAACGGGAAGGCAGAGAGTCCGGAGCAGAAGGTCTTGGTACTGGAGGGTGGGTTTGTGAAATGGCAGGAGAAGTAAGTCGTTGTTATCGACCTGCTTAGTGAATATTATCTAATTTGCGTTGCTCTTAGGTATAGCGAAGATAAGCGACTAACGGATGCTTATGAGAAGGATATTTGGGAGTTTGGTTATTGAAGAGATTCCTACGGAATAGTGTTTAGAGGCGGTTAGATGTTACGGTGCTACGATATACCCAAGGATACGAAGTTCGAAACCCAAAGCTCTATTATAGCTATACGAAAATTCGTGCGGAAAGTCTTCAAAGTTTTGCCGCTTTCCAATTGGACTCCCTTTTCTCCACAAATGCGCGAACACCTTCACTTACGTTCTCTCCAGCCAGAAGCCTTAGATACCATATTTCCTGCCACAATCTTGTTCCCTCTTCAGCACCAAACCACTCCCAGCCCATCTTTATGCCTTCCCTACTAACAGTAACAGCATCCGGGCTGTTCTCAGCATTCATGCGTGCCATATCCACAGCGCCCTGAACCGCATCATTCACGACCTTATTGACCAAACCCCACTCCGCTCCTTCTTTCGTAGTAAACACCCTATCAATTAAGCACATTTCTATAGCTCTTTGCCGCCCAATTGTTCGTACTAGTCTTGGTAAGGCACCGGCAATGGCAACCACCCCTCTCTTTACTTCAGGTAACGCAAAGGTCGCGGATGGAGAGGCGATAACAATGTCGCAGTTTATGATGATCTCACAGCCGCCACCGAAGCATATGCCATTCACTGCAGCAATGGTAGGCCTCAGGCCCCTTCGTTGAGAGAGCCACCGAAACCTGAGGTGGGCATGGGGCGAGGAGCCGAGGACTGATTCAGTGTATCCTATTCTAAACGACAGTGAGTATATCTTACAGCGCTTCCCACTAAGATTGTCTAGGGATAGGGATGCCATCTACGTACCTTTAAGATTCGCGCCTGTGCAGAATGCCCTTCCATCTCCAGTAAACAGGGTGGTTTTGGATGATGCGAATAAGCGAGCATAAAATATCCTTTATCCAATAGAAAATGCATATGATATCACAATCGATAAGGATAAAAGTGCCCCGTGCGGGGCTTTTCTACCCCAACAAGTAGAATAGGATAGAATTCGGTAGACTTAGCAGAATTTAGCAGAATTTAGCAGAATTTGGTAGATATGCAGATATTACAGATATTGTGGATATCGCGGATATTGTACGGAGGCGTAGGTCAAAAGTTCCTGGCCCCTACCGAAACGATATACCCCAATAGTCGCACTAGTATAGCTCCAAATTATATAAATAAGGGCTTATTTTATAGCTCTACTCTAAAGCTACAAAATAAGCCCTTATTTATATAATTTGGAGCTATACTGATGCGGCTATTGGGGTGTATCGTTTTGGTAGGGGCCAGGAACTTTTGACCTACGCCTCCGTAGACATTGCGGATATTACAGTAGGAACAGGTCCCTATCTAAATACTTAAAGAAAAATCCCCTATCCCTCTTATAGTTCTTCTCTAATGCCAATTCTTTAAACACTTTGTTTTCTTAAGAGTTTTAGAATCTATTTGTATTCTCTCCTATAATACTATATAACGTCCTTTTAAAAAGACTCTTTTTAGCTTATCGCTTATTACTAAAATTAAGAGAATTTTAATTGCTATAAGCAAGAGCCGTGGCTAGCGCTTTTATTGCTGTTCTTAAGACCACTATTAAAGCGCAGTTATTAAAATATTATACAGCGTCTTAGAGATAAAGTCCTTATACTTGTCCTAACTTTTTAGTTAAAATATTATACTATTAAGATCCTTAGCAATCTTATTAAACTTATTAAGGTCTTAAGCTAGAGCTGGCTTTTTGTATAATAACATACTTCTAGGTATAGAACTCCTATTTTAATATCTTTTCTAAAGCTCTTTAACGCTATTAAGTATAGGCTTACGCTATTTCTTCTTCTAAATCTACTTAATATATCTTATATAACAGGCTAGATAAAGAATAAGTATAGTAGCGTAAAGGGGCGAGTTATCTATTTTATAGTAATACCTATTAAAGGTATTCTAAGTATTTCTAATACGTTTAGAGAACTCCTTATTAGATATATACTCTCTCTAATTATATAATATTAGCTAGATTAGAAAATAGAGAGAGGAGATAAACTAACCTAGGATTTATTAAGGTGTTTAATTATAACGTCTATTATAAAGAGTATATTCTTAAGCGTTGCTTTGTGTCCCTAGCATTTTAGGATTGCCTAGTAAAATATCTAGAGAAAACTTTTTATTATATAAAGCGCCTCCTAGTTCTTTGGACTAAGATAGTCCTTTTTAAGTATATTAAGGTTACGCTTAGTATATATATTAATAGCAGATTCTTTCTAAATTGCTACACTAAGCATAAAATACCAGCTATTCTATCTTATATAATTATTAAGCAGAATTCTTCTCCCTGTAAGACTTTTAAACTTCCTTATATAATTAGCTAAGTTATAGGTATATATAGTAATGTTATAAAGCTTTTTAAGTGCGCTAAGTTTTTAAAATATATCGCCCTTTTCTTTCTCCTCTTTTAGATCTAAATCTTTTCCTTTTTCTTTATATAACTTAATATTATTAAGACTAATTAAGTTTTTAAAGAGGAAAGCCTATATGGTAAGGTTTAGAAGATAACCCTAATAGTAGATCTGTTGGTAGACGGGATTCTATTTAATTGTGAGGGCGCGAAGAGACTTTGGGGAAGATTTAAAGGAACAATATAAATTCTATCTAAATTTAAGGGTATATAGCTCTTGCAGAGTATAAGATATTACATAAGGAAGAGAAAGAAATAATAAGAGAATTGTATAATTAAATAGTTAGGGGTTTTGGTGGTTAATACATGCGTATATACGCATGCGGTCTTTAATAGACTTCGGTGTTACGGCGCTAGTAGAAAATAGTGGATTATGGCGAATAATTACAGATAGTTGTAGATAGTCGCAGATAGTTTTAAATAGTTATCTGTTAAGTGTTTTACTGAGACATTCCTACTATAACTAGGCTAGTCCTATTATAGTACTCCCCTTTAGCTAAAGGTCCAAAATAATTAAATTTGGTTAAGACTTATAACTTATTACATCTTGTGTATTTACATTAGGTGGTAGTGTAGAGTTTTACCAGTTTTAATTATTAAATGGACCAATTAGGATTTTCTATCCCCAGAATAGAAAATTACTATTGGCTTAGTTAAGGCGGTAAGTAGAACTAATATCTTTGTAGTAGGTCTTGGCAAGGCAAATTTAACTAATTAGATAACTTTAACCGCCGGTGGGCCACCCCACCAAGCTACCGAGGGCAATATAGCGAATTAGTCAACCACAAACAATTGTATTCGGTATAGCTATCTACTGGCTAGTTATCCGACGTCCAGGACATATACGTGCCGTATGTTCTAATAATTGGCACATGCTGCACTTGCGTGGTGCTCGTTGCGGTCGCTTAGCCGCTGCCTCTGCTGCCCCCCCCCCCCGGTGCACCTCCCTGGACAGCTTGTGTATAAGAGGCCCCTTCTGCTCCTAATAAAATACCCCCCCTAGCTATATACGTGCACTTCTTTCCCCTCTTCCTTTTCTGGCGCTGATTTTCCATATATAGCTTCTTATTTTCGCTTGCAAGTAGCACAGCGCTTAACATTGCCATTTCGCATCCCTTAACAAGCTGGCTAAGGGCTTGTTCTGTTGGACTTGGGAGGCTATGCATATGTTGTTTAAGATAACGCCTAATTAGAGCTGTTAGCTATTATAGGCCAGTAATATTATAAGGCGTTTCAGCTGCCCAAGAGGCATTTAATGGCGGATATTGGTGTAATAGTGTCTGATATTTGGTATATAGTAGGAATAGCACGCGATCTGGATTATATGGAACTAAGCCAGTAGCTGCGAATTCTGCCTATATATTATTCTAATGTAGTGCTGCCTGCCTAGCCTGCCTATATAGTAGTAGGAATTTGTATTTATTGATATAGTTAACACTACGGGCTATAATTTGTTTAATAAGGCTTTTATATAATTGCTTAAGGACTAAGAAACAGCTTATATTTAGTGGCTGCAGTAAATATAACAAATGCGCTAGTATATAAATGATAACTATCTAATAATCTAGGCAGAACTAATCAAATTTAAGTAATATATGGCTATTATAGCCATCTAGTACTAGCAGCCAATGCATACCAATAGTATAATCCTTTATATACTTGTGGAATAGATTTAGCTAGGCTAGGCTAATCTTGTTTATTGTCTAGCTATTATTACTAACACTAATTAACTAGTTATGTAGTATAATATTATCCTTATACTAGGCTATCTAGTATATTACTACCTTAAAAATAATAAGTGATGGAATTATAACCCCTAGGGCATTAATAGCTTTAATAATTATAACCCATTCTTAATTACCTGGCTGTACTAATCTAGGCTAGCCAGCCCTATTAGTTCCAGTAATAACTTTTATAGTTATAATAATACCTATTTAGAAACCAGTTTTATTAAAATTCTAGATATCTTTATTAAGAATCCTATATTATATTTTTATACCTTAAACGTGTTTAAACTAGCCCTAAATAAGTATAAGATCCTTATATTTAGCACGCTAGTAATTATACTTGCAATTCTATTTAGATTAAAGGTTGTTATGGCGCTTAATAAATTTATATACCCATTGCTCGCCAACTAGTTGTGATTTAGCGTGCTAGGTAGCTAAAAGGCTAGCCATCTCCCGCACGGTAGTAGCCCTAGGTGGCATACCGCGTTAATCCATTAATAGGATCTACTGCTTAAGGCTCTCTTCTTGTACTAGTGTAAGACGGCGATTTAAGGCAATAGAACCACGTTTTGCTTTAATGCCTTTATTGCGTCACTGGGCTGTAGTTCGGGGCAGATTATACGTGCTAGTGGCAGCTCGGAAGCTTCAAAATTGGCCTTACTTATGGGCATTAATAGCTAGAATAAGTCTACCTTCTTAAAAAAGAGGATTTTGTTGTTGTGGTGTAGCCATTAAGGTAATAGTTAAGTAACGCGTCGCGTTTTTCACGATATTTTAATGGGGTGGCCCACATGCCCGCATGGCCCACTTGCCCGCAGACTACGTTAAGGAATAACTAGAGACGATTTATTAATACGAAGGCTACGGGCGAAAAAATCCATCCATTTTCGCGCAAGCGAATTTACCCCACCAAAGTGACACCCCACCATAGTAAATCACGCCAAAACTGAAGTATTATCTATGAAATTTATTCCCATGGTGGAGATGCTAATAATTAATTAATTAAGTTTGGTGGGGTGAGGAGAGTTTAGTGGGGTTCGCTAACAAAAATGCTTACTTGCGCAACAAATTAAAATGGACGGTTTTTTTTGCCCGTCGCCTTCGTAAGGGCCTTTAGGCTATAGCTAAATAAGCAAAAAAAAGGTAGGGCGCCTAGTAGAAGACCTATACCTACTACCCCTATAAAGAGTAGGGGAATTATAGGCCGCTAATAATAAAAAGGTAAAGACCCTTATAGAAAGGTTTTTCCCCTAACTAGCTCTAGTGGACTTTAGTAACATTATAGGTAATATACTAGTAACTCGCCTATAGGTTAATAGCGACATAATAATAGAGAAAATGGCTAGAACTATTAGCCGCCTTTTAAATAATATAGCACTAGGACTAGATAGGATTCTAAATAAGGCCTTAAAGACCTATAGACTACTTATAGCACCCTAGCTTATAGACGTAGCTAGAGTATGCTTTATAATAGGCTACTACCCGCGATTTAAAAGATCTATAATGACGGTAGTCTTATAAAAAAAGATAAAGTAAACTACTTATTTCTAGGAAACTACCGCCCTATTACTTTAGAAAATACCTTTAATAAGATCCTAAAAAGGGTTATAGTGGACTATATAGTAAACACGGCAAAGAAAGACGCCTTACTATTATAAAGCTAAATAGGGGCAAGAAAGAACCGCTTAACGCTATTAGTATTTATACTACTTGCTATTACTATTAAGACTACATAGGCTATATAAAGGGACTTTATAGTATTAATGCTTAGCCTAAATATTAGCTGTGCCTATAATAATATACCCTATAAGCGCCTTTTATATATCCTTAGGGTAAAGGGCTTTTTAGAATGGATTATATAATTTATTTAAGGGTTTATAGGCTAGAAAAAAATATTACTGGTCTTTAGAAGATACTAGAGCCCCCCTATTACTATTGCAATAGAAATACTATAAGGATTACCCCTCTCGCCTATACTCTTCCTTTTATTTATAAGTAACTTGCTTAATATTTTTAAAAAAGGGGCGACCTAGGGATAGGGTTCATTAATAATATAAACTTAATTATATATAGGATAATAGCTATGGAGAACTACAAAACACTAGAAAAAGCTTATAATACCTATATAGAATAGACAAAACGATATAGAGTCCAATTCTTACTAGAGAAATACTAGCTAATCTATTAAAAAACGCAACTAATCTATAGATCTTTAGCATATAATCTAAATCTAAGGCTTTAAAGGTTAACTAGTTTAAGGTCTAAGGATATTAGGAGTATAGGTAGACAGTTAGCTCTAATAGAGCGTATATATAGTATAAGCGGCCCATAAAGGCCAAGTATAGTATATTACTATATTTAGGATTGTTAATTCTATATAGGGTCTATACTTCCAGAGGTTACGCCTACTATATATAGAAGTTGTCCGGCTAACTATAATATATAAATCTAGCATTTGGGCCATTAGAGAAACTAAGAAAGGCCCCTCTTAATTACTCCTTAAACTACTCTAAAAGGTCTAATTAGCCTGCCTTTATAGTATAATAGGTGGGTATAAACAAACGGTTATAGTACTGCTTAAGAAGGAAGCTAATATTCCCCCTTATAACTATATATTAAAGCCGCTATAATATAAAGGGTATAAAAGGAACGTAACTCTAATATTATAAAGTATATTAAGACATGCCTAAATAAACTATAGAGGGACCCTAGGGTACCCTATAGAAGAATAAACTAATAACCCTAAAGTAGGGAAGATATATTAGAAAAATAGGTAAAGAAAGCACAAGAAGAATGGTATAGTATTAGAGCCTAGGCCTATATAGAGGAGAAAAAGAAACGTATAAAAGGCTAATAAAGATAACAGTAAAGGAGAGAAAGGTACTAAAGTAGAGAATAAAAGAATACTAGAAAACTATCTACCGTAATATAATACTGGTTAGACCAATACTAGAGAAATATATAGGAGTTAAAGGTATAGAGGCTAACTTAGGCAAAAGGTACCTAAGCCATAGTATAGTTAATGCTATAGGGGGTAAATACCTAAGGGCTCTAAAAAGGCCTAATAAAGGTAGAAAATATAATAGTAATACTCTTAAGGATAGGAATAATATAACTAAAAGATTGGCTTTACTTATAACGAGACTCCCGTTACAAGCGCTACGCCATATATATAGCTAGTTTCCTTTTCTTATTTAACGACGTCAGCAGATAGTTTATCCGCCCTAACGCCCTTATATAAATTTAGCCGCAGTTACATTCCTATTGATTTCTCTGGCAATCCTCTTAAGTCTTTACCACAGCTATATATAGCTATTAATTTTACAAATCTAATGCTTGTTTATTTAGCGTTCGTATATAATATATTGTTATTATAATATTAGGATTGCTTGTCTAGCTAGCTAGACGTTAATAATAGCGTAGAGCTATTACGGACTCTCTATATAGAGTCTTTAATATATCTAGTCCAGATTTTTTTCCTTCCTTCTTTTTAGACAGCCACTATATCTAACCTAGCTCTTCTCTTGCTAGTATAATTGCTATAGCAGAAACTTTAGAACCAGCGTACTAAGATCTAGTTACTCTAATTAGACCTTAACACCTTACGCGTTAATATCTACTAGCTCTAGCTCTAGCTCTAGACCCGCCCTATATCTACCTTAACTACTTATCCTTATCTCCCTAATCCGCTATGCTTTAATAGTAAGCCTCTTATATTATATGCGTGGCTCCTATTAATTAGGGCAAAGCTCTAATTTAACTAGCTTACTGGTATTAATGCGTTTAACTATATATAGGATCGCCTTAAGTAGTCCAAGTAGGCTTCTGTCCTACACCTTTACTAATTAGCTAAAGATACCTAGTCCTAGGACCCTAAGAATACCTTCTCCTTCTTTTAGCGCCTCTGCTATAATTGAAAAGAATAATAGGAGGCTATCTAGCGCTTTTTATCTATATACTAGAGAGAAAAGGAGTCGCTTATTGCGTATCTTGCTCGCTTTAAGCGATTTATATATAAGGCTAGTGCTTCCTCTTAGCCAGATGTATTACGCGTTATAGCGCTCTACTATAGCTTCCGTCCTACCCTCCGCTAGTTTCTTAAGGAGTTAAGCGATACCCTGTTTAGCCTATTATACAGTAAGTACGTTAAGCTTATTTAGCGCCTTAATTGCTACTTCTGTTGCCTACTAGTCTAAAACCCACTAGTCTAAAACCGGCTAGTCTAGAAACTAGCCTAGAAACCCATTACCGCCCATAAGCCTATAGATATTAACCTCTAGCTCTAAACTGCTAGTCTTATCTCTACTCCCTAGTTTAGAAATAAGTTAAGAGCCCTGCCTAGCTTCTGCTCCCACCTACTATCCGCTACCTTATTATAATCGCGATTATTCTTTACTAAGTCTACTAGGCGTTGCGCATATCGCCTAAAGAATAGATTCTGTCTCTATTGTAGTGCATGTAATTACTAGATTGCCCAGTATCTACACTCCTATAATAACTCTTAATCCTATCCTATTAGACCTATTACCTCCTAAAGGGGGGGTACTATAATGGGACTCCCGTTATAAGCGCTACGCTATATACGTAGCTAGTTTCCTTTTCTTATTTAACGACGTCGGTAGATAGTTTATCTACCCCAACGCCCTTATATAGATTTAGCCGCAGCTGTATTCCTGTCAAGTTCTCTAGCAATCCTCTTAAGTCTTTATAATAGCTATATATAGCTATTAATTCTATAAATCTGATGCTTATTTATCTAGCGTTTATATATAATACATTGTTATTATAACATTACTAGGTAGGTATCCTAGTAGGTAAGCTAAGGTATAAATATAGTTGGCTAAGATAGATACCAAAATATATAATACTGCTATGCCCCTTACGCACTAGCTAAGAAGTAATACTCTTAGCAGCTAGTACAGAGAATTATAATATACTACTCTTAATATAAAAAGGCATTAAGGCGGCTACCCAGTGGCTTATTGGCTAAAGTATACTAAACCAGTTCCGGATTGCAAAGGAAATAGTAATAAAAGGTAAAGGGGTAAGTAATAGACGCCTCTTAATAACTTTATAGTGGTAGAGCAAAGTATATAATACTAGTGCGTCCGTAGTGCGTCCATAGGCTTATTACGGCAGCAGTAGTTCCTAAGGAGGTTAAAAAGTAAGGTAGTAGAGCACTATAAGTAACTTATAGGCAATTTATAGGCAAGTCCTAAAAGGCAGGGAGACGGATTATAGGGTTTTCTTAAATAGAGTTTTCTCCTTATATATAAATAAGGAGTAGTCCGCGTAGGCCTAATAGGGATTTAAATTAGACGTTAAGCAATAAATAATAATTATTATTGTTATTATATATAGATATTATATAAATAAAGATTTAAGGTATATTTAGAACTTAGTAGCTCTATTATTAAATAAGTTATATTAATATTTAATAAAGTTGAATTTTTAATATATAAGTTATAAATAAAGCTT